>Ga0181339_1000104_pt1 | contig 26185 bp, 27 predicted proteins | sample Sp13VDMM110DD_FD_130101 | JGI IMG/M metagenome (GOLD analysis project Ga0181339, IMG submission 130101) | Freshwater viral communities from Lake Michigan, USA - Sp13.VD.MM110.D.D | ecosystem: Environmental > Aquatic > Freshwater > Lake | place: USA: Michigan | collected 2013-04-23 | reverse complement strand
TGAGATGACCGACAAAGAAACAATGAAGTTGGCGCTTGAAGTTTTTGTGTCAATCAATTCAGAATTTGTATGCAATAGCGCACACCATGAAAAAAAAGACAGGCATGAACATGATGAAGCCTGCCCCGTCACTATGCGTTATCTTTATGCCATCGCCGCACTTGCAGAGCGATTAAAAAACCCTAAAAAGTGGGTAGGGCTGACGGATGAGGATATAAGTGCAGTTGATTGGAAACGCAATGAAACACTACATGACTTTGCCAGAAGCATCGAAGCTAAACTCAAGGCTAAGAACGGTGGATAAATTGCCCGAAGAAGTTTTACTCGCAAAGCAGATCATGCAAGTGATTGGTAAGCGCAATCCGCAGATCGTGCTGAAGGCGATCTTGATCGTGCTTAAAACCACGGAGGTTGTTGGATTGATTGATGGGGGGAACAAATGAGCTACATCGTGGCGGCATTGCCGCCGTTGAAATGTTTTGTGAAAAAGGAGTTTCTATACAACGACCACAAAGGCCACGGCGAACTTGAACCAGCTATATGGGTAAGCCTTAAAGCCCTGCGTGGGCAGGTGTTCCGCATTGAGTCACTACTACCAGCTTACGGTGCGCTGTACGACAAGCTGCCCATCCATGCCTATGTCTGGCGTAAGGACGCAGGCAACCTCCCGATTGATGTGTTGCAGCTATGGGACTGCATGGGCTATCGGTTCATGGTTATTGAAAAGATCGGGCTACGCAATCTAGGCGTCAAGTTCCTTGGCAAGGACAAGCAGTGGTATTTTGGCCGGTACTTGTTCACCGTGGACTTTTGCGCGGATGGCATGGATTTGGATACAGGGTTCACTGAGCAGGCCGAGGAACACAAATCCTTCAATTGGATTTCCTTGGACAACGGGCAGTTTGCCTGCCAGCCTAACAACCGATGCCTGTGGTACGACCAGTCGTTAATTCCTGCCGAGACAAAGTTCCCCGACTTCCAAGCAGCACAAAGACTGTGGACAGTGGACGGCACACGCAAGTGGTCTGCCGGTGATGATTGGTTCTATGATATTAAGGCGAAGAACGCATGAACCAGTGGGGCGAGGAGAACGAGTACAAGAGGGCCAAGGCCAAGAGCCTGCGCCGAACTGAACGGATGGCTAAATACAGGAAGAAGAAAATGATTGCCCTTGAGATGACCGCAAAGACAAAAAAGGAACTGATTGAGAAGTTGGAGCAGTATCAGAGGGAGTACCCAGAAGGCGGGTACGGGACAACCGTGTCGGTGCCGTGGGAGGCCGGTGAATTGTGGATGGCGCGAGTGGTGCGCTGGGAGAGTTGCGAATGAACAAGGAGAAGAACACATGACATTAGCATGGTATGACCCAACCAATCAGCATGTCAGCACCGACAAGCACGACCCGCTGTTTACACCGCTTGGGCAGTTGTGGCCCTTGGCTGTGAAGCGTGAGTGGGTAGGTCTGACGGATGAGGAGATCAAAGATATCGTAGGGCGCAATGACCCCGGTGGGATTGGTCGATACACGCGGGACTTGTTCAAGAAGATTGAGGATAAGTTAAAGGAGACGAACGGATGAACGTAACAAAAGAAAACATGGATATGGTTGAGCTAGCCTACAACAAACTATCTATGATCCACAGTGAAACGATGCTTGATAACATTCAACTGAGAGAACAAATAAAAGCTCTTCAAGGGCGCATCACGTTTATAGGTTGGCTGAAGTATAAGCTTAGGGAGAAGAACACATGAAAGTTATTGAGAGAGTGTTGGAATGGGTTAGTGATTTCTTTAAGGGGGCTATCTCACATGAACATTACCTACCCATAAAGAGGGAACCGTTTCAGTCCATTAAACCTGAAACGCCCATAAAGAAAGACTCTTGGACTTGGATACACTCCAAGAAAAATCTGTCAGAACTTTTGGACTCGGTGGAAGGAACTTTCCATTTGTTTAGCATCCCAACGTCCCAGCATCCATTGGGGACTGACCGTCAAACTATCAAGGGCATCAAGACGTTTGGCCCCGTCGTCCCATGTTATGTGGTAGCCGATGATGCCTTCGACGATGCCACAAAACGTAAGAACGATTCTGGGTTTGTGCCTAATATTGATCTGGACTTGATAAAAAAGTCTAGCTTCATGTGCATGAGGAATTACTTCGATACAGAGAAGGGTAAAGAGAAAGAGGCAGATTTAGGGGTCGCGGAATTCGTGTATGCCACTAAGCTGCAAAAGTTGCCTTGGTATGTTGAACAGCGCAAAGGCATAGCCTATGAATTTGGGGAGGGTTTTGCTTTTTCAAAAGACATCACATGGATACGCAGTTATCTGGTTGTAAACCCAGCAACGGGGGCCACAACATTTTGCAAGATGCGTCGAGGTAAGTCAGTTGTACAACGCCCAAAAAACAAAACGCGCATAGAGTATTCAAAACATGTATTCGACAACCCCCTTGTTGACGATACAAACAGGAACAAAAACGGGACATCAAAAAATAGTAACAACGACGCCAATATGCGGTTTGATTTCTGGGTGTTAACGCACTTCTGGAAACTGAGAGACTACGAATGGACTGTCGCTGTCAAAAAAGGTAAGCAGCGGGTACAGTTCTCGGTGCCCAACGCAATGGCAAAGTACTTCTTTAAAGATCGTGGTAAGACGGTAACGATAAATGGGAATACGCAGCCAATAATACATAGTGTTGTGGAACACAAGCGCACTTTAAAAAGCGGAAAGACAATGATGGTGAAAGAACATGTACGGGGGGTCCGACTGTTTACATGGAAAGGCTTTGACTGCGCTGTCTCCGCGCCGAAGTTCCACGCTTTTGCTAGATCAACGCTACCGACAGGGGCAATTTTGGAAGAGGATCAACCAAACATGGTTGGCATGGTTGGTATCGACTACGTTGCTAAACAGCTTGTTCTTGCGGAAGAAACCAATATAAAAATAGAAAGGGTATAGAAGATGAGCTACATAACAACCAAGCCTGTAGAGTGGAAAGTACATCGTCTGATGTGTGAGTGCGGTGGTGAGTTTGAGCATAAGTTCAGCGTCAAGTATGCGGACAAGCCGTTCACCCATGTGTGCAACAAGTGCAGTGCCGTGGAGAGCATGGTTGATGTTTACCCGAAGACGATATGGAGGGAAGTGTGACCGACGAAGAGAGGAAGGCTAAGGCGCGGGAAAGTTCGCGTAGGTGGAAAGCAGCGAACCGAGAAAAATATAACGCTCGGGCACGGGAATATCAGCGCAAACTAAAGATAGCCTACCCGGAAAAAATAAAAGCTAAGGAGCGGGAGTGCTATCGCAAACGGATGGAGAGGATAGCAGCAAACCCCAAAGAGATGTGGGCTAAAAAACGGGAGTACCAACGTCAGTGGATAGCATTGAACCATGAAAAATATCTAGCTCAAACGCGGGAGTACTATCGCAGACGGATAGCAAACAAGGAGATAGCACAGAAATTATCTGAGTATCGGTCGCGTAGATGGGCGGTACAGTGCTTTGCGGATGTAGAAGCAGAAGTAGAAGTAAAGAAGCTACTAGTAGAAACTAAGTTGTTGCAGCTTAATATTAGAAAACTTTTAACCCATGGAGAAGCAAATGAAAAACGTAGTTGACCTCAGAGAAGAACTCATCGCCATATTCCAACAACTCAAGGCAAAGGAGATATCCCATGCCGATGCCAAGGAGTTGAACAACTCTGCTGGTAAGATCATCAACTCTGTGAAGATTGAGCTGGAGTACGCAGGGCTGTGCAAGGTCAAGCCCAGCATTGATTTCCTCAATGTTCCGAAAAAGGTGAGGGCCAAGTAACCAAAGCGCAGCCAGCCTTTGTGCTGGCTGCATCTCAAACATGTCGGGAGGAAACACCATGAACCAGATACCAGACTACGCAATGTCCCTGATGCAGATACAGGAGCTACGCAAACAAGCTAGTGAAGCGTCACACCTTGGCAAGTGGTCCGAGGTGTGTGATCTGGCAGACGAGATTGTTGTTACTGCCCACAAGCTGCGTATCTACTGTCTTGACCGGCTGGAGTCTCAGCACCAACTGGAGTTACCACTATGACCCCAGAAGCCAAGGTCAAGAAAAAGGTCAAGGAGGTGCTTAAAGAACTGGGGGCGTACTATGTGATGCCGATGACCGGGGGGTATGGCAAGTCCGGGGCACCCGACTTCATCATCTGCTGGAAAGGGATGTTCTTTGGGGTGGAGTGCAAGGCTGGTAGCAACACGGCAACTGAGCTACAACTGCGCAACCTACAGGCTATACGGGAAGCGAAGGGCGCGGCCATCGTGATCAATGAAAACAACGTAGACAAACTCAGCTCATGGATGAAAGAACATGCGGATACTAACGGTAGACTTTGAATCTTTCTACGACAACGACTTCAGCCTGACGAAGCTGACCACCGAGGAGTACATACGCGACCCACGATTCGAGGTGATCGGTGTGTCTGTCAAGGTGGACAACGGGGAGACCGAGTGGGCGAGCGGTACCCATGAGCAGGTGAGCCGCTGGCTGCAGAGGTTCCCTTGGGGTGAATCAATCACGCTGGCACACAATGCCATGTTCGATGGGGCGATCCTGTCTTGGCACTTCAACATACGCCCGAAGTTCTGGGTGGACACACTGTGCATGGGGCGAGCTATTCATGGGGTTGAGGTGGGTGCAAGCCTTGCAGCACTTGCCAATCGCTATGGGCTGGGCGAGAAGGGCACTGAGGTGAACAACGCCAAGGGCAAGCGCCGCGCCGATTTCTCCCCGGAGGAGCTGAGCCGGTATGGGGACTACTGCATCAACGACGTGGAGCTGACGTATAACTTGTTTTCCACGATGATGAAGAACGGCTTCCCCAAGGTAGAGCTGCAGCTGATTGACCGGACGACGCGCATGTTCACCGAGCCCGTGCTGGAGCTGGACCTGCTGCTGTTGGAGCAGCACCTGATTGACGTGCGGGAGAAGAAGGACAACCTGCTGAAGGTGTGCGGGCTGGAGAGCAAGGACGCGCTGATGTCCAACCCTAAGTTTGCCGAGGTGCTGGAGGGGTTGGGGGTGGTGCCGCCGCGCAAGATCAGCCTGACCACGGGCAAGGAGACGTGGGCATTTGCCAAGACGGATGAGGAGTTCAAGGCGCTGGCCGAGCATGAGAACGTGATGGTGCAGGCCCTTGTAGCTGCACGGCTGGGGACCAAGTCTACCCTTGAGGAGACGCGCACCGAGCGCCTGATCGGTATTGCCAAGCGCGGCCCGATGCCAGTACCCCTGAAATACTACGCCGCCCACACGGGGCGTTGGGGTGGGTTGGACAAGATAAACTTGCAGAATCTACCTAGCCGTGGCAAAGACGCGGGAAAGCTTAAGAAAGCTATCACAGCCCCTGAGGGGCACGTCATCATTGACTGCGACTCTTCACAGATTGAGGCTCGGGTGCTGGTGTGGTTGGCAGGGCAGCACGACATGGTGGAGGTGTTTGAGAAGAACAACGCCGAGATGGCCGCGGGGGTCAAGAAGAACGACTTCCAGTACGACCCATACAAGTTAATGGCGGGACGCATCTATGGAAAGAACCCTACCGAGGTTGATGATCAGGAACGGTTTATAGGAAAAACAACAATTTTAGGGGCGGGATATGGCATGGGGGCTGTCCGGTTTCAGGAGCAGCTTCGCAACCTTGGGACCAAGCTCCCCCTCGATGAATGCCGTCGCATAGTGAACACCTACCGTGAGAGCAACCCAGCGGTAGTGCAGCTATGGAGGCAGGGGCAGCTGGCTTTGACGGCACTCTCTCAAGGGGCACAGACTCCGTTTGGTCAGAAGGGGGTGCTGGAGCTGGTGCCCTCAGAGCTTGGCATCCACCTGCCCAATGGCCTGTTGGTCCGCTACGATGGCCTGACCGCCGAGCAGGGGGAGAAGGGGATACAATATGCTTACAAGACTCGACGCGGCATGGTCAAGATATATGGCGGCAAGACCGTGGAAAACTGTGTGCAGAGCCTCGCTCGCATTGTTGTCGGGGAGCAGCTATTGCTGATCTCCAAGCGGTACCGGGTGGTGCTGACTGTGCATGACGCTGCAGCCTGTGTAGTACCCGAACAAGAAGCCGCAGAGGCCGTGAAGTACGTAGAAGAGTGCATGCGCACCGTGCCCGCATGGGCTGAAGGACTACCCATCAACTGCGAGAGCGGTGTGGGTAGATCATATGGAGAGTGCTAAATGCTAATAAATGAATCGGCGGCGTATATAGAAGCGGGGCAGATGTACTGCCAAAATGGGGACTTCGTCGGGTTCCGAGACCAAGATGGGATGTACATTCTCATCGCCCCTGACGTTGTGATGGCTCTATACGCAATAGCCAAAGATATGCCAGAAAGTGAAGACGGGTGCTAGATGTTTACCAAGGAGAGTTGGGCCGGGTACCAAATGCATGTGGATTGGATACTCCTCAAAAAGACAACGATTACTACCGCAGCCCGTGCAGTGGGTGTTAGCCCGCCGCAATTTAGGCAGCGGTTTCATCATACAGTGAAGGAGCGGAACCCCATAATGTACAACGCCTTGGCACAACTGAAGCACCAACACCTCCAACGCTGCGGGTGGGACATCCCTATAGAGGATGTAGAACCAGACCTGTCTACCCTTCACAGTGCCAGCAGTTTCTTTATGGGTGGTGCAACACCATGAACATCCCCGCGCAGTCCTACAGCAGCCTGAAGCTTTTTGATCAGTGTGCCCGTAAGTACTATCACTTACGCGTTGTGAAGGACGTGAAAGAGCCTACGTCTGAGGCGATGAACTACGGGACCGAGCTGCACAAGGCTGCAGAGGACTACATGCGGGATGACACCCCACTGCCGCCGCAGTTTAAGTATGTGAAGAGCACACTCGACAATCTGAAGCAGTTCCCCGGTGAACGGCTATGTGAGTACAAGCTGGGACTGACGAAGAAGCTTGAGCCCTGTGACTTCTTTGCACCAGACGTGTGGTTCCGTGGGGTCATTGATTTGGCAGTGCTCAACCATGAAACGGGCGAAGCTCGCATCGTCGATTACAAAACGGGCAAGTCAGCCAAGTATGCAGACACCGGACAGCTTGAGCTGATGGCGCTGGGGGTGTTCAAGCACTTCCCCAAGATCACCAAGGTGCGAGCCGGGCTGCTGTTCGTGGTCTGCAACGCGTTTGTGAAAGACAAGTACGATGTGACGATGCAGCCTAAGATGTGGGCCAAGTGGCTGCGTCAGTACTCCCGAATTGAAGTGGCCTACGAGAGTGGCAACTGGAACCCAAACCCAAGCGGCCTGTGCCGCAAACACTGCTCGGTGCATAGTTGTTCACACAACGGGCATAACAAATAGGAGTACGTATGCCCTACACGAAAAGTCCCAGACCGTACAAAGACGAATACAAGAAGCAGGTTGCCCGTGGGGAGCATGAAGACCGGATGGAGCGACAACGTGCCAGACGGACGCTGGACAAGAAGGGTGTGGACCGTGAAGGCAAAGACGTGTCCCATGTGAAGATGCTATCCAAAGGCGGCAGTAACGCTGATGGGTATAAGCTGGAAAGCCCGAGCAAGAACCGCAGTCGCAACGGGCACAAGAAACAAAAGTAGTTGCTGTTGTTGTAGGTGGTTCACCGTAAGGCGTGAGTGGGTAAACCGCGCCAGCAGACGCATGGCCTCCCCTTTCCGCTCGTACTTTGGCATGCGAGTCTGCACTGGGTGGAACAGGGAGACCTGTTTCACCCGGTCTTCCTTTTAACTTTACATTGGCGGGCACATGAGAATTATTGAGAACAAAGCACTTCTGCTCAATCTTCAATACCCTGAGCGAGTGTCAGCGGTCATCCCCAACAGCAAGCTCATCGACGCAAACAACATACTGGTCAAGTGGGGCATCGAAGAAGCACAAGTGCTGAAGAACCTGCGGATCAAGAACGTCCCCTCACCGATTATCGGGCGTTACAACTGGCCCGGGGTGTATCAACCGTTTGCACACCAGAAGGAAACCGCGGCTTTCCTGACCATGAACCGCAGGGCGTACGTCCTATCAGAACAAGGGACGGGCAAGACAGGTGGGGTGATCTGGGCTGCAGACTACCTGCTCAACATTAAACAGCTTCGCCGGGTGCTCATCGTGTGCCCACTATCCATCATGCAGGCAGCGTGGCAGGCGGACCTCTTCAAGATTGCAATGCACCGGTCAGTGGATATTGCTTATGGCAGTGTCAAGAACCGCAGGGCAGTCATTGATAGTGATACAGAGTTTGTCATCATCAACTATGACGGTGTCGAGATCGTCGAGCGAGAGATTGCAGCAGCCGGGTTTGATCTGATCGTCATCGACGAAGCGAATTCCTACAAGACAGCAACCACCAAGCGGTGGAAAACAATGAACCGGCTGGTGCGCCCCGAGACATGGTTGTGGATGATGACGGGCACCCCCGCTGCACAGTCTCCAATAGAAGCCTATGGGCTTGCCAAGCTCGCCAACCCCAAGAGTGTGCCCCCCTACTTTGGTTCATTCAAGGACATGGTGATGCACAAGGTGTCACAGTTCCGATGGATACCCAAACCCAATGCGGCTGAGATTGTACACGCGGTATTGCAGCCAGCCATACGCCATACCAAGAAGGAATGTTCTGATCTGCCAGACATGACCTATGTCACCCGAGACGTGGAGCTGACCCCACAGCAGAAGAAGTTCTACGATGTCATGAAGAAGAAACTAATTATGCGGGCAGTAGGTGAGGAGGTCACCTCAGTCAATGCAGCAGTCAACCTCAATAAGTTGTTGCAGATATCTGCTGGTGCGGTGTATTCTGACACGGGTGAAGTGCTTCGCTTCGATGTTGGTAACCGGTACAAAGTCCTGCGCGAAGTCATCGACGAGACAGATCACAAGATACTTATCTTTGCACCTTTCCGGCACGTCATTGATGTGCTGCGGGAGAAGCTGGAGGCCGATGACTTCACAGTTGCAGTGATTCGTGGGGACGTGGCTGCTGGCAAGCGCACTGATATATTCAAACGGTTTCAGGAAACAGAAGACCCGCGTATCCTGATCATACAGCCACAAGCTGCAGCGCATGGGGTTACGTTGACCGCAGCGGATACAGTGGTATGGTGGGGGCCTACGCCCTCGTTGGAGATTTATGCACAGGCGAATGCCCGTGCACATAGAACTGGGCAGAAGAACCCGGTCACAATAGTGCGGTTGCAAGGGTCTGCAGCGGAGCGGCATATATACAAACTATTAGATAGCCGTGATGTTGATCACACAAAGATCATTGACCTTTACAACAGTTTGCTGGCGTAGTGTGCTATACTGTAGTCAGTAACACAAAAACAAAAACTTAACACTAACTCATGGAGAACTACTATGGACGACTCGTCCCAAGAAGGGGCATCCCTACCGCCTGACCAACTCCTGCGCATCTACACCAAGATGCGTGACAAGCTGGAACAACTTGAGGTCACCACCTCAAAGCTTGAGAAAGACATGAAGCTGGTCAAGGCGGCACTGTTGGATCACTGCAAGGCCAATGGCGTAGAGAGCATCAAGACCCAATACGGTTCAGCGTTTCGCACCGTGCGGACTACCTACTCAACCGCAGATTGGGAGAACTTCCACAAGTTTGTGCTGGAGTACCAAGCACCTTACCTGCTGGAGAAGAGGCTGCACCAAGGGGCGATGAAAGAGTTCTTGGCTGACAACCCAGAGCTTGTCCCTCCGGGGCTCAACTCGTCGAGTGAATACACTATCACCATAAAGAGGAAATGATGGAAGGCGAACGATATCTTACGATTGAACAAGTAGCAGCACACTACCGCGTATCAGTTTCAACGGTACGCGTTTGGATCAGGCAGAATGCAGTGCCATTCCTCAAGATTGGCGGGGTGTACCGATTGAAACCCTCGGAGATAGACACGGTGTTCAAGCAGTACCCGAAGCCGCTGGAGCAGGTAGAAGCAGCACCCGTTGTGGAGCAGGTGACCGTCGCCATTGCTCCTGAAGCAGCACTTGTAATCAACCCAGACCAAGACGTTTAACGGAGACAAGCATGTCAAACATTACCTTATTTGAAGGATTTGAAGGAAAGCTGCCTACCCATCTGGATAACATAGATGACGCCACCAAGTCATTGGCAGGCGGTGCTGTGGGTATGCGGCGCATATCAATCAAGGGCGGTGTGTTCCGCGAAATGATTGGTGGTAAGGAAGTTCGTAGCAGCGAAGACCGGGCTATGAGCATTGTTGTGGTTCGCGTAGCCCCACACAACTCTCGCCAGTACTTTGCCGGAGCCTATGTAGAGGGAGAGAAGGCTCGCCCCGTCTGCTGGTCTGCTGATGGCAGGCTTCCAGACGCAGATGTGAAAGAGAAACAGGCACCAAACTGTGCCACCTGCCCCCAGAATATCAAGGGTAGTGGGCAGGGCGAGTCCCGAGCCTGCCGATATCAGCGCAGGATGGCCGTGATGATAGACGGTGAGATTGATCGTCGTGAGGTGTATCAGCTTATATGCCCTGCAACGTCTGTGTTTGGCGATGGTGAGCGCGGCAAGATGCCACTGCAAAAGTATGCCCAACATCTGCAGGCGCACAAGACCCCAATCACGCAGATCGTCACTGAGATGCGCTTCGATACTGCTTCGACGCAACCTAAGCTTACGTTCAAGGCTATCCGCCCATTGACCGATGAAGAGTACGCCGTAGTGGTTGATATGCGTGATTCCACGGAGGCAGTCGCAGCAGTTACGTTGAACGTGTCACAGACCGATGGGGACGCTCCTCTCCCCGCGTTGTTCGACAACAGCAAGGAGGCTACACCAGCCCCAGCTAAAGTAGCCAAGCCAAAGGCAGCAGAGCCCAAGCCTGCGCCGGAAGTGGAAGCTGAGCCGGAAATAGCACCCCCGACGAAGGTGACTTCGAAAAAGCCTGTGCCTGAGACTAAACTGGCTGACCTTGTTGGTGAGTGGGACGATTAACCCACACTCACGGGTTTGAGCGGGGCCCCCGGTAATACGGGGGCTTTATTTTCTCAGGTACGGCTATGGGCGGACAATGGACACACTGGAGTTTCTACGTGCTGTGCTGGCCGAGACAGGCTTCTATTGTGTTGTGGGGTTGAAGCGGGATTCTGATGAACGAGTCCAGAAATTTTACCCTACGATTGAAGCGGCAGTCGAAGTTGCCACACAGCTACAAAATAATAAGTTCGACGCGTACTTCGCCCTTGCCACGTTCAACGACGGGGCATCACGCAAGGGCCCAAACGTCAAGGCGCTCAAGTCTTTCTTTCTGGACTTGGATTGTGGAGAGAGCAAGCCCTACGCAACACAAGCTGATGCCATTGAGGCACTCAAGGAATTCTGCAAGACCGTTGGATTGCCACGACCCGTTCTCATCAACTCAGGCCGTGGGGTGCATGCGTACTGGCCGCTGCAGGAAGCAGTAGCCCCAGCACAGTGGGTAGGCGTAGCCAACGCGTTCAAGGAGATGTGCGCAACGCACAAGCTGCATGCAGACCCTGTGGTTACTTCCGACACAGCCCGCATACTACGCGTGCCCGGGACGCTGAACTTCAAGGATGAGCCACCGCTACCGGTGGAGATGCTGTCCAGCAAACATACCACGATGACGTTTGAGCAGTGGGAAGACATCGTTGGCAGTGCGCCCCCGATCAAGGGGTTTGCACCACGGGAGATGGATGAGGCGACCAAGGCATTGCTTGGCAGCTTCGTCAGCAAGTTCAAGACCATCATCCTCCGGACGGCGAAGGGTTCTGGATGCCCACAGCTAGGGCACATCTACGCGAATCAGGCCGAGATCGAAGAGCCCCTATGGCGGGCAGGCCTGTCTGTTGCACAAGTTTGCGTGGACCGGGACAAGGCGGTCCACCTGATATCCAAGCGGCATCCGGACTACACGCCGGAATACACTGAGAAGAAAGCCAACGAGACCAAGGGCCCCTACACCTGTGCCACGTTTGAGAAGCTGAACCCGGGAGGCTGCGAGGGGTGCCAGCACAAGCTCAGCATCCGCTCCCCCATAGTGCTGGGGCGCGAGATAGAAGAGGCTAGCGATGAAGACAATGTTGTTTTTGAGAAGCCCGCGGACATACCCACTGCACCCGCACAGAGCTACGTCATCCCGAGGTACCCCCCACCTTACCTGAGACCCAAGAACGGGGGTGTGGCGAAACGGGTGCGGGGGGAGGAAGCTGATGTGGACATCCCTATATACCACAACGATATCTATGTTGTACGCCGCATGGTGGATGCCGAGGCCGGGGAGTCGGTGCTGGTGCGCCTGCACATGCCAAAGGATGGGGTGCGTGAGTTCACGATTCCGCTAACAGCTATTGGATCGAAGGATGAATTTCGCAAGTATGTAGCGGCCAAGGGGGTCGCACTCGTTAAGGTTGACGACCTGATGTATTACATATCTGACTGGGTGAACCATTTACAAATGACTACCATCGCTGATGTTGCCAAGAGGCAGTTTGGTTGGACCGATGAGAAGCTGACCTCGTTTGTTGTGGGGGACAAGGAAGTCTTTGCTGACCGCATCGATATGAACCCGCCATCCAAGCCCACGGGGAGGTTGTTCCCCTTCTTCTCGTCGCGGGGTACGCTGGAGGAGTGGAAGGAGACTGCAGAGTTCTTCAACCGCCCGGGCTTTGAGCTGCACCAGTTTGCCATAGGGATAGGGTTTGGCTCGCCGTTGACGGCACTGACAGCAATCAATGCTGCTATCGTGCACCTGTGGAGTGAAGACTCCGGCCTTGGAAAGACCACGGTGCTGCAGTGTGCTGCGGGCATATGGGGGGACCCCTCCGAGATCATGACCACTGAGAACGACACGATGAACACCCGCATGAACCGTGCGGAGATATACAAGAACATCGTGCTGCCGCTGGATGAGATCACATCATCCAAAGCAGAGGAGCTAAGCCACCTGCTCAAGTCCTATACCCACGGGCACCAGCGCAATCGGCTAGACCGAAGCGCCAACGTAGAGCGAGTAAGGGGTACAGTATGGCAACAGATGTGCTTGTCCACCGGGAACCGCAGCATGATAGAGCTGATCTCCAGCTTCAAAGCGGTATCCAAGGCCGAGGCGCAGCGGGTGCTGGAGCTGCACGTCACCAAGGTGGACCTACCAGATAAGAGCGTAACCGATGAGTTATCCATACGCCTGCGTAAAACCTATGGAACAGCGTGGATCCCATACATGCAGTACGTCATCAAGGATATGGAAGCAGTTCGTGTGCTATTCCATTCCGTCAAAGAGAAGCTGGACAAAGCAATCGGCCTGACAGCACAGGAGCGATTTTTCTCAGTTATCGGCGCAGACAGCATCACCGGTCTTATCATTGCCAAACGGTTGGGGTTGGTGCGGTATGAGATAGGCCCTATCGTGGCGTGGCTTATTAACACCATGAAGAACGCCAAGGCCAAGATGGTTGACCTGAACACTGGAATGGATACGGTCCTGAATAACTACCTTGCCGAGAACTACAACAACATCCTGCGGATCAAGAGCACGGACGATTCAAGGGGTATCAAAGGGGACACGGACATGCTGGTCATTCCAGACGGCACCCCACGCATCTCGCTGATCGCCCGATACGAGTACGACGTGAAGCGGCTGTACCTGATGATCAAACCCTTCAAGGACTGGTGCAGCAAGCAACACCTGAATTACAACGAAATTGAGAAGCAGTTGGCAGCGGGCGGTACCCGGGCGGTGCGGGAGAAGAAGCGGATGAGCAAGGGCACCCGGATGAACTTGCCCTCGGACTATGTGCTGGCCTTGGATTGCTCGGAGTTCATGGACGATGAAAAGGAATTCGCGCTCAGTGCCGCAACTGCCCGCGTTGGCGCAACGCCTGCCGCCAAGGTGGCATGAAGATGTAGTTCGACCAGATGGGATACCAGTGATGGTTGAGTGGGACGTGCTGGAGGTAGGCAACTCGGTGTTTATTCCGTCGCTGAACCACACCAAATTGAAGGCCCAGATAGAGGCTGTAGCCGCTCGTAAGGGTATGAAACTTTACGGAGTTCCCCGCATTGAGGGGAAAAAATATGGGATGCGCTTCTGGAGAATGACGTGATACTATCCGCGCATGGCTCCTCCTTGCCATGCTCGTCTCCATGAGCTTAGCCCCCGGCGCAATGCCGGGGGCCTTTTTCCCTAGTCCTCGTCTTCATCATCAAAGTCAGCTGCGTACTGCCTGATTTCGCCTCGCAACTTGTCACTGACCACAATACCCTTCTCCATCTTGGCCGTCGTGCGCATGTGTGCATTCATCGACGAAGTCAGGTACTCAGAGAGACTTCCAAGGCCGGGGTGTTTCTGGTACAGCTCACGCAGGTCTTCCAGTGCAGCCTCTTGAGTATCGGTGTCCCCCATCCGACTGGCAATATAGTAGCGCTTGCTCAGCTTGGCTTTTGTCTGGGTAACATATTTGTCGAAGCCCTTCTTGCGGCTGTTGACCTCATTCTCACGCTGGTAGTCCGACGGACTAAAACCCAAAGCTTGGTTGAGCACATTCCATGTGCTCACCTCACCCGTGATAGGGTCGCCGCGCAGGGTCTGGGTGCCCTCGGTGGCATACCGATAAGCTTTCAGGGGGTTGCCCAACGCCGTGGGGAGCACTGTTTCCCACCCGCGCATCATGTACCCCTCGCTCATCAGGTCAAACCCACGGTCTCCCTTCAACCAGATACCGTACAGCGGGCCCAGCGCCTGCTCCGCGACCGCTGCGGGGGTTGAAAGCTTGTCACCGGTGCGCATCTCACGAACAAGCAGATCAGTAAGGGATATACGCCCAGAAATGTCAAGGTTCAGGTAGTAGCTGGGAAGCCCATAGGCCAGTTCAGTTTCAAGCACCCTACGGGTCGCCATCTCAAGGTCGTCCTCGTCGTCATCCTTGAAGAGGTTGTATATCGCAGCCACAGCACCGAAGAACGGCACCCCCTGTACGCCAGCCAGCAAGGCGGCGATTCCCACCATACCTCCGAACTGGCGCATGCCCTGCTTCTTTATCTCCGGGGTCTCCCCACGGAAGGCGTCCCGCAGCATGCGTATCTGCGCATACATCATGGTCAGGCCAAACTTCTTGTACATGAAAAACACCCGGCCCAAATTGTTCTGTGTAATTCTGGGTGCCGTAGCAGCAGAAGAGCCACCCTGCGTCAGGTTGGCTATATGGATCGCATGCAGTACCGCCCGCTCGGATTTCTCTGCGTCGGATAGCCCCTGCTCGTCGCCCTGCTTTGATGACTTCAACCGTGCCATCTCCAGCCGATAGGAAGCAAGCAGGGTGACTTGGCGGTTGATACGGTCTGTCTGGTGCAGCATCCACCCCGTAGCGCGGTTGATTTTCTGTCCGGGAGTTACGCTTTCGGAGGCTTCCAGCAAGTCATAGGTGAGCGAGCTGTGGGTCTGCCCGTACTTCACCAACCCGTCGATGAGGGGTTTCAGCTCCTTGTACTCCGGGTTGCTGCTCTGCATGTTGTCCAGCGAAAACATCCCGCTGTAGTTCTCAGCTTCTTTCGGGGAGCCAAACAGCTCGACGGTCTTCTTGCGGCCTGCACCTGTAATGGTGCGCATGGCTCGACCAAGCTCCCTAGTAGCGTCCTTGTAGCTGTACTCCCCACCCAGATATGGCAGGGTAACCATAGGCACCTGCGCCAGCTGAATCAGCGCCGTCGAGACGTTCGCACCCAACAGCATGTTGAAGCCAACCCCGGTGCTTGCACGGGACCACCCAGCGATACTTGGGTTGTTGATAAATTTGACGCGGGCCCTGTACTCATCTATGAAGATACGCAACCGGCGCTCTTTACTTGCGCTTACCTTCTCCTCTCGGGCAAACTTGGTGGTCTCTTCATCCATCTTCCGCATGGCGCTGTTGATGGGCCTAGCGAAGGCGATGTTGGCAACCTGATGCGAAGTGGCGTAGAGCTTCTTGGCAAGCACCCCGATAACATCTTTCTCATACCCCGGGGTTTTTTTCCGTTTCTGGAGACTCTTTGCAAAGGATGCTTCAGGCAGCGTAGTAACAAACAGGTCAACCAACTGCTGAATTTGCTCTTGACTGGCCCGCCTGCGCTCACCGGTTTTTGTGTCCTCGACACCCCGCTCCAGCACCTTGATCATGTCCCCAACGAATGAGGTCGGAGGCACCTTGGTGTAAGAGATTGACTGCTCTTTCATGAACGTCGTGATGCTTTTCTCATCAAGGTTTTTATCCGTATCCTTTAGCTCCTTGACACGCTGATTCCGGCCCCGCTCTGTCTCGAATAGCTCAAGGGGGTGGTGCACTTGCCCATCAAGCTTCGTGTTGTAAGTCAGTGCATAGGAACCTTGACGATGTAGCGGGAAGTAGGGATCAACAGCTGCCCGTCGAATCAGCTGCCGGAAAATCCTATCCTTAATCTCTGAAGTATCCGCCGCGTCCCCGACGATCTCGTCAATCTGGGAACCAAGAGATTTCTTGATCTCCTCAAACATGGCCTTATACGCATCACGTATTTCTATGTACGTTTCCTTGGCACCTGCCGGGAGTGCGTTGAGTTGCGCAACCAGCTTGCGGTGGTCGGCAATATTTTCCTTGGCCTGCGCTTCAACCTCGGGGCTGATCTCCCCCTTCTTATTTGGTTTGGCTGCGTAGTCTTTCTCAGGCTTGGTCGGGTCTACCTCGGCAATCGTGCTGTCTAGCACCATCTCTGAAAACTTCTCTTTTGCTTCAGGGCCAACTTCTTTACCCCAGCGCTCCACGCGCTTAACCACTGCGTCGATCTCAGCGTGGCGCTTCTGCAGCACACCGTCCTTGAGTGCAACCAGACGACTGATCTCCTTGGCACCAAACACCTTTGCCCGGGTGGCCTGCTCTTGCAACGCCTCCAACGGTAACAATCGGAGAAGCCCGTTAAGCCCAAGGTCAGGGATGGTGTTGGTGATAAATTCGTGGATGCTATTCTTGCGCTCCGGTGTCAGGCGGGGCAGCGCGTTAGTTACCTTGTTGAACCCGTTCATGAGCTTACCCAGCCCGTCGGGTTGTGCCAGCACGGAGTACAGCATCCCGGCATCCCGTGAATTCGGAGCCGGGGAGAGGATGGTGTCGATCAGCCGGTCTACCTTATCCAGTGCAGAGTCAAGCGGCTTGCTGGGCTGGCCCACCAGACGGCGGAAGAAGTTGCCCACGATGTTCTGGAACCGCGCCCATGCGGAGACCTTGCCCCCATCTGGACGCAGCCCATGCAGCTTGCCACGGAACTCGGGGTTACCCAGTGCTTCAGCAGCAAACTCCTGTACATCTTGTGCGCCATACGCGGTATCCAGCATCGGGGCTACGTCATCCAGCAGCTTCTGCATCTGCTTGGTGACGGCGTTGTTCTTGTCGTCCAGCACATGGGAGAGTGCAGCGTGGCCGGTCTCATGGATCAGGGCGTGTGCAGTCATCCCCCGGACAGCATCCAGCCGGATGGTGTTGGTCTTGGGGTTATAGAGCCCCGCAACCGGTGCACCCATCTCGTCCCGCAGGTCATCGACGACTTCCACCTTAGGGTTCACCGCGGCAGCGAGCAAGCGTTCTGCCAGCTTGGCCGTGCGTGGGTCCTTGGTCTGTGCCATCAAGCTCATGGCCTGCTTGAAATCACCGTTCTGCAGGGAGAAGACCACTGCCGGATGCAGTGGGATGGAGAGGCTGACACCAAGGTAAAAGTCCTCGGACCCCTTCACGTCAGGGTGGGGGAGGGCCTCCCCCCGCAGCTTGGCTTCTGCGTTCTTGTATTGTTTTATGGTTATGTCCGGCCCTGCCTCAGAACGCCCGGTAACTCCTTGCAACATCATGCGTGAGTACTGGCTGCTCTCTTCATAGAGTCGTGCATCGGTAAAACGGGCGAACGCATCTGCGTACGCGGCATCGGCCTTCTCGTCGAGGTTGTCAGCAACCCACTTGGACGCGAGCTTCGCCTTCTTTGCGGTCATACCCTGTAAAAACTGAACTTCCGCAGGGCTCTCCTCCATGACTGGAGCGAGCATTCTGTTAGCGCCAGCCTCTTCTTTAATAGTGTTGGCTTTTTCCTTGGAAAATATAGTGGTGTCATACACGATGTCGTATGCAATGTTCTTCAGCGCATCAATCACCCGCAGCTTGTACTTGCCCAACCGCTTACCGAAATAAACCTTGGCGGCTTTGGCTTCCGGCGTTGTTGGTGTGCTGGCGAGGAGCTGTGCAACCGCCTTGACGGAACGTGGCTCGTCTATCTCGTCAGCTGCCTCTTGATAGCTAAGTACTGTTTTGTCAATATACTCGTCAGACGGCAGTTGCGGTGCAGGCCCCGGCTCGGCTTCGTCGTCGGGCTTGGCCTTAGGCTTCGACTCCGTCTTCGGAGTCTCAGTCTTGGGTTCTGCCTTGGCCTCGGGGGCCTTCGCCGCGGGCTTAGCTTCAGGGGCCACAGCCTTAGGCTCGGCCTTCGCCACGGGTTCAGCTTTCACCGCGGGCTTGACCTCAGGGGCCTTGACCTCGGGGGCTTTAGCTTCTGTAACTTCTGGGGCTTTAACATCAGTGGGTGGTTGAGTGGTTGCATTGGCATTCTTAGCCGCTTGCTCCAGAAAATCGGACACAACTTTGTCCCTAGCTTCTTTTGCCAGAGCAAGCCTAGTTGCTATCTCCCGATACACAGGAGCATCCGCTGGGGTACTGTCTAGGTCTTTCTGGATTCGCTTGACCAAAGCTTCAGCGGACTTCTTTGTTTTCTCATATGCCGCAAGCTCCGCTTTGAAGTCCGTCACTGCAGCCTTAGGCTCTTGCTTGGTCTCGGTCTTGGGTTCTTGCTTGACGTCCTCTCGCACCGAGACAATATCCCGCCACTTCCCGTTAACAACATCCCCGTTGTCGTTCTTGCCAAGCCCCCGGTATCCAAAGGGTTGGCTACCCAGCTGACCAAGGTTAACCACTTCACCCTCTGTAGCACCTTCACCCAGTGTGTTAATCATACGGGGGTCAGACATGGCCTCTGCTGATACAGTCACGATAGAGCCATTCTTGATCTTGCCTTCCCACTTCTGCTTTGCTGCGGCCTCCTCAGCTTGTGTCTTTGCCTGTGCCTCGGCTTCGCGTGCTTTCTTTTGCTCGCTCTCCTTCCAACGGGTGATGATGAGGTCTTTCTTTTCGGGGCTTTTCTCAATTAACCGCTGCCACTCCGGAGGCATATTTGCCTCACCCTCGGTCTTACCCGTCACTGCAGTAGGCTGTGTTCCTTTTCCTCTTCCAACATCTCCAGCAGGTGGCTGACCCACAGCCAGTCCCTGTGTCTCAGGTGCTGAAGTTGCTTTGGCACTGCTGGGCTTGGTCCCGGCTGTTGTAGTTCCTGCACCACTCGGAGTGCCAGCTCCAAGTCCAGTACCGACATTTCCCTTACTTTTTGCATTTTTCGTCTCCTGTGCAGTCTTGGGTTTTACAGTCGGGGCAACCACGCCTTCGCGTGGGCCAAACATCTCCCCTTGCTTCTGGAATATCGGGGACTTCACGAACGCGTCGATGCGCCGCTTGGGGGAAGCTTTTACGTTGGGGTTGGCTGCGTAGCTAACAAGGGTGCCACGAACAAAGTCCCGGTCTGCGATATCAAAGAGGTTCTTGCCCAGCAGCTGCTTGCGCACCGGTGCCTGCTTCAGTATGCCCAGTCCATCCAGCCACCCATCGGTCAGCTTGAACTCGGTGGGGACAACCACTTCCGGCTTGGCTGCACCTGCCGCTTTGGCTGCTTGTGTCAGGGCCTTGGGCTTACCAAAGCCGGGTAGGCTGGGTTGTACAGCCGCAGTCGCTGCAGGCTTGACGCCTTTCTCAGGGATCATTGCCTCAAGCTGGCTTACTTCACTGGGCGGAGCAGGGATGGGCTCCGGGGTTGCTGGTACTGCAGCCGCCACATCAGCCGCACGTTGTATCAGTCCCGCCTCACGCGGTGTGAGGTTGGTATTTGTAAACCCTGCTGCAGCCAATGCAGCGGAGAATGCCTTAGTCGCTGCCCGCGGATTCTGCATCGCAGGGGCCTCAAGGATAGGCATCAGCAGCCCAAGCCGCTTGTCCTCAGTAGCTTTCTGTTCCTGTGCCTTCACCCTAGCATCTGTCTCGGCAATGTCGGATTCAAACTTGAGTGCATTTGTTGCAGGCGCAGCAGGTTGTGGTTGTGGCTGCTTCTGCTCCAGCATATCCCTGATCTGGGCAGTCTCCGCTTCGTCAATCATGTCGCGGGTTTGCGTATCCTGCGCTGGGGCCGCTTCGGGGGTTTCCGCGATCTGTTGTGGGGTTACCCTGCCACGTCCGGGGATTTCTACGGTGCCATCTGGGCGTTCAATCCGCAGGTCTAGCTCTCGCTGGTCCCCTACAGGTACATCTTCAACCCCCCGGGCGAACGTCTCGGCAAGAGCCGCTTCCTTACCAGCACGGGCAAGCGCCTGCTGGTCTTTATCCAGTGCAGCCAGTGGGTCAGAGGTGCGGCGGTCTTGTTCCCGCTCTGCGGCTCGCTGCGGTTGGTCTCGTTTATACTGCTCCAAGTCTTCTGCCCGAGTGAGCGTCTGCCCCTCCGGGGTGACAACAGGCTTGAACTTGTTCTCCAGCAGAAGCGGCGGCTGCTCGGTAGGGGTAGGGGGAGTCTCAGCGGGTGCAGCGGTAGCGCCACGACGACGCCCGGGGATTGTCATATCTAGAATCAGACTGGCGAGCGCACCGACGCCAGCCCCATACGCACCTTCTTCCCCGGAACCAATAAGAATCTCATGCTCAGGGTTGTAGACACCCTTGGCAATCAAGTTTTGTGCGACTTTCTGTGCTGCCTCAGTTAGCCCCTCCCCACCACCACGGAGAGACGCAGTTAGCAGCAGGCTCTTGAACGGCTTGATGGCCGGGGCGAGTATGTCCAGCAGTCCAGTGGGGGCACCCAGCAGCGTAGCGGTCCTACGATCCTCTTTCGAAGCCCCGGCTTCTTCAGCATTTACCCGGGATTCCCCCGACGCCGCGGCCACACCTAACCCGGCGGCGGCTGCTCGACCTGCAAGCCCCATCGGCCCTAATGCAAAGAAGGGTAGTGCGGAACCTAAACCCTCACCCAGCCTGCGCAGTACCGAGTCTTCATACCCCGGTGCAGCCGCGAAGGGTTTCTTCACTATACCCGCAAGCTCCTTGATCTGCTCGCGTGCGTACGTCTCTGCATCCTCGGGCAACAACGCCGAGATACCAGCACCTGCGGATTCCGCAAGGCCAACCGTACCGGGGATAGCCCCCTTGAAGAATTCTTTAACATGGCCCCCCACGGTTGTTTCCGGCTTAGGGGCGGGGCGGTTGCGCATCTCCTCCACACGACGCTGCAGATCGGCTTGCTTTTCTTGTGCCTGATATTGCCTGACCGTGTTGAATAGCTGGGCTTCGGAGGCGTTGGGGGGCCCTTCGATGTCGTATAGCTTCCCGCCAGCATCAATGGTGTAAATCGGCATGGGTTACTTCTCCCTTTGACCTACAACCCGCATGCCGCTAGAGGGGCCTGTTGGACCCGCTCCCTTATAGAGCACACCTTCTACCTGTTGCCGCTGCCTAACTAGGTTTTCCGTAGCATTTTTAATATCCAAGTCTCGCTGCGTCATCATGTCTTTAATTTTCTGCTCTCCCGGTTTGTCCCCGGGCTTAAGTATTTGTCGTGCCGCATCAATCTGTGGCTGGTATTTGTTCATGATAGTGGTGGTGTTGCGCGTAATATCCCGCTCCAACCCAGCGGTTATGGCTAGCAATCTGGACTGTTCGGTACCTTCCTGCGTGGCTTTGACCTGTGCCGCACGGGCGGCATTCTCCTGCCCCTTCAGCCGCAACTCAAGTTCCTTGTACTTGCCTTCCTGCGCCAACCGCTTGACTTCATCTGCACTACGCTGCATCGTAGAAACTAAGCTGGCCCCCGACACCATCCCCTGATTTTGACGCTCAGTAGCCAGCTTCAGAGCGTTCAACCCACCCTTGTATGCTTCGCCGCGGATGCCCCGCCCCCTCTCGATATCACCCTCTACTTCTTTTTGCCGTCCAGACATGCTCTGGCGTTCTTGGTCCTCCATACTGCGTTGGTAGTTCACCATAGAGCGCCCACCGGCACCAAGGGCACCCAGTCCCGTGCTCTGCCCACCAGCACCCAGCAGGAAATTGATTAGCTCCTCCCCCCGTTGCTTCTCCGGGGCAAACCTTCTCCGGTCTGCGGCTTCTGTTGCAGCGCGATTACGCGCTATCGTGGCTTTTTCTTCAGGTGACATGTCAAGGATATTTAAAGCCCGCATGTACTCTGCACCTTGGTCCGCAGCCGGGTTGGTTCTGAGCGCCCCAGTAATTGTTTCTCCCAACGCAACCTGCATCGGGGTTTGTTCTGGGGCAGGGCCAGCCAGAGCAGCGGGGGCAGCGGGAGGCATAGTAGGCGCGGCAGAGTTAGCAGGGCGGCGAGCAGGCGGGGGTGGAGGCGGTGAGACTGGGCCAACACGACGGTCAGCCCGGCTTTCTTCAAGAAAGGTAGTCCCCGGAGCGGTGGCAGCGGCGGGCGCAGCAGGTCGCTGGTCAAGCTGCCCACGCAGGTAATCTTTTTGCTGCGCCCTGATAGCCCGCTCCTCGGCGGTAATACCTTCAAAGAGCCCGGGGGTTACTGCAGACATTGCTTGTGTAATCCCCCGCCTGCGTTCTTCGTCCTTCAGGTATTCCTGCTGCTTCTGCCGTGCATCAGGGTCTCTGGGGTCAAGCACATTTCCGACAGAGCGTAGTGCCATACCCGCGGTGGATTCTGTTTTTGACGGTGCTGCCTGTCCTGCACTATACAGTTCCCTGATTGTCATCGGGCGCTCGTCCCCGGTCTCGGGGTCAATGATGTACCCACGTCGGGCCTTCCGAACTTCTTGACTTGGCCCGGTCCCATCGAACGCAACAATCCCACCCGCGGCCATGGCCTGCGGAGCGGCGGCACTCTGGGCACCGGGGGCAGCGGCGATACCACTCATGAGCTTCTGCATCATGGCTTGCTGCTCACCTTGCTGTTGCTGTAACCCCCCACCCACCTGCTGTGCTATCCCACGCTGGTCGGGTTCCCCCAGTGCAGAGCCAACCTCTTCCTCTCGCTGCTGAAGGACTGTTTTGTCAGCCTCCCCAGAGGCGGCTTGCTGCTGGGCTTCCGCAAGTGTTTTTGCAGCTTTGGCACTTGCCAGCTGCTTCCGGATGTCTTCGAGGGCGAGCAGGTACTTGAGTTGCGGGTCCAGTCGCTGCTTCTCTGCAAGCGCCTCAGGATTGCCCCTATAGGCATCAGACAGGTTCTGAACGTCTTGGTTAATCCCATTGGGCATCATCATAATCTATCCTTACGGGGTCCGAACTGTAGTAGTTGTACCTGCGGGCGCGGTAGTAGTTGTGCCTGCGGGCGCGGTAGTAGTTGTACCTGCGGGCGCGGTAGTAGTTGTACCTGCGGGCGCGGTAGTAGTTGTGCCTGCGCTGCCCCCACCAAACAACAGTTCTAGCAATTTTGTGACTCCCCCGGTGGCAGTTAGAAGTTGAGATATATCACTTGGTTGCACAAGCGAGTTTGTCTCGGTCTTCAAAGGTAGTCCCTGCAGTAGTGAATGCAGGTACTGCGCCTGCTTAAGGGGGTAGTCGCGCTCTTGCTCAAACTGCTTCATATCAGCGGTAATGCCTTCCTGCTCAATACCCCGCTCTTGCCCCCCGAGGTCAGCTTGTTTCTGCAGTGCTGACAGGCCGTAGGTGTTGGTTGAGTCCTGTGCTGTTTGCATCCGGCCCTGCTCAGTATTAAATTGAGACATAGCCTTGTCAAACGCATTTTGGTACCCCGCCCCGGTAATTTTACTTAGCTCGGTTTCCAAGTTGCGGTTACCTTCAGACTCCATAATGGCTTGTCTGCCACCCCCATAAGCACCTGCCTTGGTAAGCTGGCCTCGCGTTTGCTGCTGTTGGATCAGGGCTTGGCGTCGCGCCTCATCAATCTGTGGCTGCAGTGCCGACATCAGATAGGGGTTCATGTATTTTTGTGCTGCGTCGGCATCGAAAGTACCGGGCGTGAACGCACCCATTTTGTCAGTGGGGATTGTGAGCCCTGCAACGCCGCTAAAAGCTGCCCGCTGCCCAGCAGATGCCCCCGCAGTGAGAGGCCCCCCATACGCTTGGTACGGCGCATTCGCCGCAGCCTGTCCTTTGGCTAACATATCAGTGACGTACGGGCCCACCCAATTTGACAGGCTGGACTCTGTACCCGCTCTTGCCCCAACTAGAGGGTCGGCAACTGTGGTTACACCGGGGGTCGTGCCCGTACCTGTACCTGTACCCGTACCCGTACCGGTGACGCCAGAAGAAGGGTTGGTAATCGACATAATTTACCTCACGCAGAAAGATATTTTTCGGGCCGGATTTGCTTGCCCTGCTTGGTGTTTCCGGTTCTGGCTTTGCGAATCTTTGCCATCATGTCGTACAGGCGTTGTGCACCAGCATTAGAATTTCCATTACCTAAGTGGCTAACTACATCAGCAGGAACAATGAACTCGCCGTGACTCAACTTGGCTTTCTGTTTCCCCTCGATATTTGCTAGTAGTTTATCAGCCATCCCATCGGTTGAGCCAGACAAATAGCGGCCAACATCGCCGCCTTTGGCGTAGGTAGGCACCGGGAGGCGTTTTATGACCGCGGATGCGGGGTCAGATGCTGGGTCTGCAACAAGTTTTTTGGCGGGGTCAGATGCTGGGTCTGCAACAAGTTTTTTGGCGGGATCAGAAATGATAGTTTCGGGGAGGTTAGACTGCCGTGCTGGATTAGCCGCGTTTAAAGCAGCAAGACCAGTGGCTCGTTCACCGGCAGCAGTTTTAGCTGCAGCCAGCTTGTCGGGGGCAGCATAGGCAGTTTCCGTAAAATACCGCTGCCCGCCGCTACCAGCCCTGCGGGTGGGGTCATAGGTACCGGGAACCTCTTGGCGCACCGCGGTATAGTCGGGGATGCCCCCCTGATACCCCTGCGGCCCGGTTGTCGTTTTGGGAGAGAACAGCGAAGACAGCCCCCCACCCACACCAGAAGCCTTCAACAACCCAGTCAAACCAGCTCCTGCTGCTGCTACTCGCCCCCAATTAACCTTCCCGTCCGTAGTGAATATCTCCTTTAGCTTGTCCAACGCCGCCTTTGGCAACCCAGACCAGAACCCGCTGTTCTCTTGTAGTTTGTTGAAGTCCGCCTGTGTCATTGTCCCACCATCCGGTAGGTAGGCTATGGGCCCGCTGAGAGCACTGAAGTCCGTGGCGTCCTGTGCAAGCAACCCCAAGTCCTTGTACATCTGCAGATACCTAGCGGTCTCGGCAGCGTCTATTTCTTCTGCGGTGCCACCACCGCCTCCGCCACCTCCGCCACCTCCGCCACCTCCGCCTCCACCTCCGGTGGCCGGATCACTCGACCAATTCCCCCACCAGTTGTCGGAGCCATCGTCTTCGGTACCAAAGCCGTCGTCCCCCAACTCGTTGCCAAACTCGTCGTATTGCATCGTCATATCAGCCTCGCAGAAATCTAAGTAGTTCGTTGTTTACATCAACCATGTCGTCAACCATCCCGCCTGCTGCATAACGAGTCGCCGCTGCTTTTGCGGCATCTTCTTCGCTGGCAAAAATAGTTTTCCAATCATATGGGGTGATTGTAGCCATTGTATCCTCCTCTGCCGTAGGGGCTTGGGGCTGTTGCCCCGCCAGCAGCGCCAGAAGCATTCCCGAATTAAGCCCACTATTTGATGCCGGGGTTGGCACCGTCGTCTTTTTCTTGGGGGGCACCGTCGTGGTCACCGGAGTAGTTGTTACAGGTACAGTAACCGTTGTGGTCACCGGAGTAGTTGTTACAGGCGTGGTGGTCGTGGGGTCCGTGGTCTTGACCACAGGCGTAGTGGCCGTGGGGTCCGTAGTGGTCGTGGGGTCCGTAGTGGTCGTGGGGTCCGTGGTGGTCGTGGGGTCCGTGGTGGTCGCGGCGTCGGTGGTTGTCGTGGGGGTGGTGGTGGTGGTGGTGGCGGTGGTCGTGGTGGTTGTGGTGGTGGTGGTGGTCGTGGCGGTGGTGGTGGTCGTGGGCGTGGTGGTCGTGGGGTCCGTGGTGGTCGTGGGGTCCGTGGTAGTGGGGCC
>Ga0181339_1000103_pt1 | contig 26393 bp, 40 predicted proteins | sample Sp13VDMM110DD_FD_130101 | JGI IMG/M metagenome (GOLD analysis project Ga0181339, IMG submission 130101) | Freshwater viral communities from Lake Michigan, USA - Sp13.VD.MM110.D.D | ecosystem: Environmental > Aquatic > Freshwater > Lake | place: USA: Michigan | collected 2013-04-23 | reverse complement strand
TGTTCCTGGTTTCTGGACAGTGGTGCGGCAACGCCCAGCGCTTCGCGACGCGCGAGGAGGCCGAGGCCTCCGCGAAGGCGCGCTTCGCTGTCTGGACGATGCCGACCGATCACCGGGCCGACCCCAGCGACGAGCCGGTCAACTACCGGCGCGTCGATGGGCGCGACGAGCACGTCGGCGAGGGAGGGGTGTCGCCGTGACCGACCGTCAGTACACCGTCACGTGGTCGTACGACTGCTGCGTCGGGTCTCCCGAGGAGGCCGCCGAGCTTGCCTCGGAGGTGATGCTCACACACGGCGGCCTGGGCGGCGACGGTCTTCACGGTGGGCACACCGAGGTCGTGGTCGAGTGCATCGACGGCACGTCGTGCGACGTGGACCTCGCGAAGCTCGCGAAGGGCGGCAACACGCCGCTGGTTCCCAGGACCGCCGCGAGCGCGGTGATGATCGCGCTGGTGAAGCTGCGCTGTCGGCAGTACCTGCACTTCGCGGTCGAAGAGGTGCGATTTCATCGCGAGCGTCCGCGGCTCGACAGTCTGCGGCGCGCCGCGTTCTTCATCGGCGTCGCCGAGGGGCAGGCGCTCGTGCTCTACGATACGCAGAGCGTCGCGTGGCGCTTCCTGCGTGCCGTGCAGAAGGTCCGTGCGACTGTCGACGGACTCGCGGTCGAGGTGTCGCCATGATCACGCTCACCAAGATCAAGCTCGCGGGAGGCGACGAGACGCCGCGCTTCGAGGCCACGGTCTGCTGGAACGGCAAGCCGGTCGGCATCGCCACCAACGGTGGCACAGGCGGCGCGAGCCGCGTCTGGTGGGCGGTGACGCGCACGGTGCGGCCGCCCCGCAGGGGAGTGCTCGTGCTCGATGACGGGGTCACCTGCACCGACAAGGCCACGGTCGAAGCGGTGATGCGTGAGGCGGCTCGCGTCGCCAAGAAGCTGGAGCCGGACCTCTTCGCGAAGCTCGACCCAGAGCAGGCTGGCCCCCTCCACTACGTCGGTCTCTGGGAGGACGCCCTCGACGTCGTGCTCATGTCACACCTGTGACCTAACTTTCGACACACCCTTGACTGTCGCTTTCCAAGACCTACCTGTGTTTTCGCAAGAGAGGATGACCATGACCACCACCACCGCACGAGTGTCCACCGCACGATCCCGCGTGAAGGCCCGCAAGCTCGCAGAGCCGATCGCGATCGTCTGGGTCAGCAGCAAGGCCGACCCGCAGGACCCCACGTACTCGCTGCTGGCGTACAACGGCGGTAACGGCGACGTCCGCACCTACGTGCGCGACGAGTACGACGCGCGCTGCGGCGCAAACCTCCCGTTCTTCGGCTCCTGGCTCGAAGCCGACAACTACATGCGCGGCGCGCCGCTGATGGCAATGTGTCAGGTCCCCGTCTCGGTGCTGCGCACCGTGTTCAGCGGGCTCCGCTTCGCGAGCGTGTGATGACCCCAACCATCATCAAGACCATCCGCGCAGCCATCCTCGACTGCACGGTCACCGACCGACGCACCGGCGAAGAGGTCGTCAACGTGAGCGCCTGCTACCTCGCGCTCGTGCATGACCTCCAGGACACGATGCCCCACGACGTCACGCTGAGCGTGGAGTGGGGGCCGTGTCGCACGCACAACCGGCGGGCAGTCGAGCAGGCTCCTGCGTGGGTCTGGGAGGCGGCCCTCGGCGGTCGCCTCGTCCTCGACGAGTACGAGGGGCTCACCGTCTCAGGATGTCTCGGTCCGACCCAGAGTGCTGTCCTCGTGGAAGTAGCCGAAAGCTACGGCGAACCCGCGGGTCTAGCTAGCCCAGTCGTTTCCAGGAGCCGGGTCCTGGCGGGGTCAAACCCGGCAAACCGCAGACGAGACGAGGGCAGCACTCTGGGGCGGACTTGACACGGCAACGACGACGACCTACTTTCGACCAACTAACGAGGCGCCACAGAAGGCGCCCAAGCAAGAGGTTCGCATGTTCAACGACGACAATGGTGCTGGTTCCGACGCTTCCGTGGTGGCTCACACTTCGGAGCCCGGGGACGTGTTCCTGACCGTGGCCGACGATCAGGTCGACCTGTGGAACGGGCGCCCCGGTGGGGAGACCGTGACGTTCGATCAGGCGGTCGAGGAGGTCCTCCGCGACGCGGACGAGGACGGGCTGCGAGAGGACTGGCAGGTGGAGGACCTGAACGAGTGGGTCTTCGGGCTCGTAGGCGGCTTCGCCATGGTCGCGAGCAAGGACGGGCGTGCCTGTCTCCTGCGGGACACCGCGTTCTCGCACGTCTGCGAGCGGGTCAAGGCGCCCTCGCGCTACCTCAAGTCGATCCCCACGCGTTACTCGGTGCCCTCGCTCAACTGGGGGCTCAAGAGCCGCTCGGACGGTCCGGCGTTCATCCGCCTCGCCGGTGGCGAAGCCCGCGCTGTTCTGTCGCAGCGCTACGGGGCGTTCGATGACAAGTTCGTGTTCCCCCAGCTCCGCACCAACCTCGCGGCGGCCGGACTGCTGGACACGGTCTGTGCTCGCGTGGTCGCCACGGGGCTGACGACCCTGGTCCGGCTCGGGATCCCTGGCGAGGCGTTCGCAATCCCGGGGACCGACGAGATCGCGGAGATCGCGATGGACTTCACCAACGGAGAGGTCGGCAACCGCGCGTGCCACCTCGCACCGTCCGTGTACCTCACGAGGGGCGGCCTCGCGACGCGGCGCGGCGGGGTGCGTATCCGGCACCTGGGCTCGACCGACAGGCTGGCCGAGGAGTTCCGGGAGGCTGTCCCGGAGGCTCTCGCGGGAGCGCGCCTGCTCCGCAGTCAGATCGTCGCAGCCGTCGACCGTGCGATCTCCGACATCGCCGGTGAGGCAGACAAGCTCCGCACCCTCGGGCTCACGCTCTCCGAGGCTCGCGAGGTCGTCCGCAAGGTCGCCAGCGGCTCTGGCGTCGCACTCCCGCACGACACCGCGGAGTGGGGCGATCCGCTGACCGCGGTCGGCGACGTCCGCGCCTACGACGTGTTCGCGGCGATCGCTGGGCTGGGCGACGGCAAGGGTGTCGATCGGCGCCTGGAACTCGAAGAGGTCGCCGCCAAGTACCTCGCGAAGGCAACGAAGTGAAGAAGCTCTACATCACCGGCTGGCTGTACGACGACCCCAAGATGGGGAGCCGGCTCGCACTGAGCCGCGGCATCCAGACGCTCAGCGGGCGAGGAGTGCGCTGCGTCGCGTGCTTCCCCCCGATGTACGGAACAAGCCAGGGGCCCGCCCATCCTGTGCAGCGTGGGCGCATCGTCGAGTACCGCACGTCGGCGAACTGGACCGAGCCCGGTACTACGGTGCTGCGCGAGGTCACCGACCCCGTGCTCGTCGCCGAAGTGGAGGCGGCCGAGACCGCCGTTCTCGATGCGCAGCGGCTCGTGGACGTGGCCAAGGAGGCACTCGCCGAGACACTCTCCAGCGTCGTGGCACGCAGCAAGCCCGCGCGCGTCGAGACCTGACCTTGACGACCCTCGATGAGCACACTCGTGGATGGGGCCTCGCCCCCGCTCGCCTGCCACAGGAAGACGTGCGCGCGCTGCGTCGTCTCTACACGCAGGCTCGCGCCGCAACGAACACCGCCACCGTCGCCACCGTGCTGCACCTCGACCGAGGCGACCCACGAAAGCTGGCCGCAGCCATGCTCGGCGCCGAGTCGCCGCAGGTGCTCGTTCTCTGCAACGCTTACGAACACATGATCGACGTCAACGTCTTCGCGTCCGTCCCCGGACGACCTAACACGCACATCGCGCGGACCAAGTTCCGCCGTGACACGCGCGTCAACAGGTGGGCACGCGTCCTCGGCCGCCACTGCCGGCACGCGCTCGGCGTGCTCGCGTACATCCGCGGCAACAAGACCCTGGCAGACGTCTTCCGGTAGGTCGAAAGTTACTTGACGAGTCCGCTGTCGTCGCTACAGATAGATGAGCGAGGCGCCACAAGAGGCGCTCGAAAGAAGGTTCAAAGATGGCCAGCAACGACCACATGATCGCCGCGCAGATCTGCATTCAGGCCCGCGTCCCCGTGTTCCTCTGGGGTGCTCCTGGTGTCGGCAAGAGCGCGGTGCTCGAAACGATCGCCCCTGCCCTGAACGAGCCGATCTGGACGGTCATCCTTTCGATCCGCGAGCCGTCCGACCAGGGAGGTCTGCCGATCGTGCGCCCCGACGGCGTCTCGATGCACCCGCCGCTCTGGGCCTTCGAGTTGAAGGAGAAGGGGCACGGGGTCGTGTTCTGGGACGAGTTCAACACCGCGCCGCCCAACACGCAGTCGAGCGCGCTCCGCGTCATCCATGGCGGTCACGCGGGCGACATGAAGCTCCCCGTCGACACGTCGCACGTCGCCGCTGGCAACCCTGCTTCGATGGTGCAGGGCGGCTACGAGCTGACCGCGGCGATCGCGAACCGGTGGACGCACATTGACTGGCCGCTTCCCGCGGCCGACTTCTGCGACGGCATGGTCTCCGGGTGGCCGCAGCCGCCGATCGCCTATCTGGCTCGGAACTGGCGGGACGGCGAGGCTGCGAACCGAGGCGTGGTGTCCGCGTTCATCCGGCGGCGCCCCGAGCTTCTGCTCCAGCTTCCCAAGGGAGCGAAGCTCCAGGGTGGCGCGTGGCCCTCGCCGCGCATGTGGTCGCGCGTCGCGCTGCTCGTGACCGCTGCCGAGTCGTGCGGCCACGGGAAGAAGTCCGCCGTGTCGCGGATGCTGATCGCCGGATGCGTCGGCGAGGCTGCCTCGCTGGAGTTCAGCCAGTGGCTGACGGACCTCGACCTCCGCGATCCCGAGGAATACATCGCCGACCCGCTCGGCGTGCCGCTTCCCGTGCGCCAGGACCAGATCATGGCGACGCTCGACAGCGTGGCGGCCGCGGCTCTCGACCGTTCGCGCAGCGAGAAGGAACAGGTCGCCCGGTACTACCGTGCCTGGAAGGTCATCGGGCGCGTCCTGAAGGACAAGGGCGACATCGCGATCCCCGCGGGCCGCACGATGGCCAACAACATGCCGAAGGACGTGCAGCGGGCGCTCCCCGAGGAGCTTCAGGACCTGCTTCCGATCCTGGAGAAGGCCGGCATCGACTTCTCTCAGAAGCGCTAGGAGCCAGCCATGCTGAAGTGGACGAAAGTGACCGACGGCGTGTACGTCTCGGGCGACGGCGAGTACACGGTCCGGTACATCGACGACTGGGGGGCGCGCAACAGCCGTACGCACTGGCGGCTGTACCAGGGCACTCCGCTCACGAGTCGGGAACGCGGGCTCGGCGACTACGGTTCGCTGCGGAAGGCCAAGGAAGCGGCTCACACCAGGAAAGAGACCGCGCTCGTGTCGCTGCGGGACACCTCGGCGCGCGTCCGGTCTCTCGGTAACGACGCTCCCTCGGAGCCCGCGGGAAAGCCGTCGCCGCCCGCCGAGGCCGCGTCGCTGAAGAAGACGGAGCGGGAGGCGGCCAAGAGCGCTCGCTTCGCAGACCCCATGCCCTATCTGCCCTTCAATGCCGGCTTCAACATCGGCGACGTTGCGCGCCTCGGCGCCGCCATCTTCGTGCTCAACCTCTGCGCCGATGGGCAGCACAAGAACCTGATCAGCTCTGACCTCCGCAGGCTGGCCATCATCGAGCGCGATGCGCTCGCGGAGAGGCTTGACAGGCTCCGCGCGGCGATCTAGCTTCTTTCGACAGACGCGCCATACACGGCGCGCATGAGGACACCGTGACCAAGAACGTTCAGGCAGAAGAGAAGGTGCGAGCGGCGCGTGCGAAGGCGGCCTTCCTGCGTCCCTACTTCGCGCACGCGCTCTACGCACTCATCCCCGTGCAGTCGGAAGAGGTTCCGACCATGGCGGTCGATGTCTACGGGCGCCTCTACTACAACCCGCGGTTCGTGCTCGCGTGCGACGTCGATGAGCTTGCCACCGTCTGCCTTCACGAGGTGGGGCACAAGCTGCGCAAGCACCACGAGCGCGCGGTCGCCCTCGGGGTCACGGAGGCGACGCAGAAGGTCGCCAACGTGGCCGGCGACTGCGAGTTGAACGACGACATCGCCGACGAGGTCGAGAAGCTGCGCGACATCAAGGCGCTGCCTCCGGGATGCGTCTACCCGAAGACCTTCGGCTTCGAGGACGGGCTGCTCTGGGAGGTCTACTACGCCAAGCTGATGGACGACCCGGAGAAGTACCGCAGCAAGCTCGGCTCGGACCCTGGAGACCAGGACGGCGAGCCCGGCGAGAGCGGCGGCTCCGGAGGCTCCGGCAGTTCGTCGTCGCAGGGGCAGCAGCCGCGCGGCGGCAAGGGCAGCAAGGCCGACCCCGCTCGCAACCGCTCACACAACTGCGGGTCTGCCGCCCATGGTGTGCCTCAGCCCTGGGAAGACGCCTCGCCGAGCAAGGGTGGGGGCGAGGGAGTCGAGGACGCAGACTGGAAGGACATCGAGCGGCGGGTGGCGAATGCCATCCGTAGCCAGCACGCCAAGCAGCGCGGCACCGTGCCCGGGACCTGGGTGGAGTGGTCCGACGCGATTCTGCGTCCCGAGACCATCCCGTGGGACCAGGAACTCGCCAGCGCGTGTCGCTGGGCGATCAACGACGTGTCGGGCAAGGTCACCCACAACTACCGTCGCCCCTCGCGTCGCCAGCAGGCGTGCCCCGACGTGGCGTTTCCCTCTATGCGACGCCCCGTTCCGAACGTGGTCTTCATCGGCGACACGAGCATGAGCATGAGCAACGAGGCGCTCTCCCTCGTGCGAGGCGTGGTCGATGACGTCTGCCTGGCGCTTGGCGCAGCGCTGACGTTCATCGCCACCGACGCGGCCGCGCACGGGGCGCAGCGGGCTCACGGTGGCGGTTCCATCGAGATGAGAGGACGCGGAGGCACCGACCTGCGTGTCGGCTTCGAGAGCGCGCTCGAAGAGGTTCACCCCCGCCCCGACGTCATCGTGGTCGGCACCGACTGCGACACCCCGTGGCCGTCCGAGGATCCCGGAATCAAGGTCATCGTCTGTGCCATCGAGGCGAGCGATTACGCTATCGCACAGGTCCCCGACTGGGCTCGCGTGATCATCGTTCATCCGGAAGGAGAAGAGTGATGCCCGCGCCCCTGCTTCGCAAAAAGCCCGGCACGCAGACCGACATGTTCGATCCCACGTCGGCAGCCACGTGGGCCGCCGGTGCCAAGGCGACCGCGGCGATCGTCTCCATGATCGACCTGCTCAAGCTCAACCCGAACCACGCGCAGACCGCGAGAGACATCGCGACTCAGCTCAAGGCGGCGACCGCTCTCACTCCCTGCGCTCTGACTCGCGATGCGCGCACGAAGCCGTACAGGCAGTGGGGCTTCTCGGACTACGTCCTGGCCGTCAAGGTCTACGAGGCGCTCCGTGACGTCTTTGCCGAGGGTGTGAAGCGGGTCCCTCCGGGGTTCGACCTGTTCGACTCGACTCGCGAGGCGGCTGCGCAGGACATCATCGCGTTCGCCGAGTCGATCGAGGTGTACGCGAAGCTCGTCAAGCGCGAGCGTGCCTACGAGCGGCTCTCCGGGGAGCGCAGCGGGCGCAGGGGGTGACCGATGGCCAAGGTTGAAGGACGCACGCAGCTTGTGGGGTACGCGTACCGCCACGGGCTCGTGAAGACCCTCAGCGAGGGCCGCAAGATGGGCCTCGAAGACCTTCGTCGCGCCGTCGAGGCGCATCGAAACCAAGTACATCAAGACGCCGAGGCGACAAACGCCAACAAGGAGCGCACGTGAAGACTAAGAACAAGTTGATCGCCAAGACCAAGATCCTCTGCACCGACCAGCCGGGGCACCCGCGGCACGAGGTCCGTCTCTTCGAGGACGGGACCGTCGAGTGTGACTGCCCGAAGGGTGTCGAGGAGGGCAAGCGTCTCGGGGCCGCTGTGGCGCTCGGAGCGCCCAACATGCTGCGGCGCTCGTGCGCCGGGCTCATCGCCTACGTCGCCGTCGGCCTGCCCAGGCTCGCAGCGGAGCGTGCCGACGTCTCGCGTAGCTGGGGTGGGTGGAAGGATGCCTACCTGACCTACAACACGAACGCGCTCGTCCGAGAGGCGTTCTCGTGCCTCATCGAGAAGCGCGACGCTGCTCACGGTGAGATGTTCAAGGTCGCCCGTCGGGCGCTGGTGTCGTGCGGCCGCTACCGCGACGGCATGAGTCAGGCCGACTTCAGCCGCGAAGTGGCATTCATCCCGGATGCGCCGGTGGACGTGGGGCAGTCCGTGGCCCTGTTCGCGTCGGACCGCTGGACCGTGCCTCTTCAGGCGGGGTGGCTGGAGTCCGTCGGCAAGGCCAAGCCGGTCATCGACGGGCGCTTCATCGTCGGCGTGAGCGCGCATCCGGGGTTCGTCTTCGCGATCGACGGCTCGAACGACGACGGCTTCACGATCTGCGAGTTCGCGCTCGTCAACGGCAAGCTCGGCAAGGTCGCGCCGGTGTCGCCGTGACCCGGTCCGACGACCCGGCAGAGGCTGCGCTCGCGGCGCTGGAGGACGCGGCATCGACGCTCGCGACGCTGCGGGAGGCGGCGTCGAAAGCGTGCGTCGTCTGCGGAGGCAAGGGCACGCGGCGCACGGTCTGCTCGATGTGCCACGACTCTACCTGGGACCACGAGTGCGACGACGAGGAGGTGGATTGCAGCGCCTGTGCCCCGCTGCGCGCTGCCCTCGCGGCCGTGCCCACCGACTTCCTCGCCAAGCGCGACGCCCGCGTTCGAGCGGAGGCGCTGCGAGAGGCTGCCGATGCTGCGGTGGCGATCCTGGGTGCGCGCCCACGTGGTGTAGACGACGCGCTGATGATCAGGGTCGGGTGGCTCCGAGATCGGGCCGACGAGATCGAGCGAGGTGCGCGATGACCGACCACGAGGACGACACGGACGACACCCCGACTCCAGGTCCCTGGACCGTCAAGGTGGAGGGCAAGTACGTCAGCATCATCGGAGAGCGGTACGAGTGCCACAAGCCCAACTGTCCCGTCGAGCATCGCCGTGTCGTGGCATGGGACATCCGGCACGCGGACGCGGTGGCCATCGTGGAGGCCATCCGACAGCGCGACCACTCCATGGCCACCATCGACGCAGCGATCGACGAGCTGCCAGACACCGGCACCGACGGGCTCGTGGAGAGCGTGCGCCAGTTGCGGGCCCGCGCCGAGACGACGGAGGCCGCGCTCGCGGCGCTGCGGGAGGCTGCGCGGTCCTTCCTCGGACCTGCGCCGATGGCGCACGAGTGCTGCGACACATGCGACGGCATCGGTAACGACGCGCACGAAAAGGACTGCGAGCGCGCCCGTCTCGACGCCGCCCTCGCAGCCGCGCCCGCTGACCTCGCGACGCGCGACGCGCGCATCCGGGCCGAGGCTCTGGATGCCGCCGCCGACTACCTTGCCGACAACATCGTCGGCGAACCGCACGAGCACCACGAGAACGGCATGCACGCGACTGCGTGCGTGACAGACACGATTACCTGGCTCCGCGAAAGGGCTGCCGAGGCCAAGAAAGGCGGTGCTGAATGACTCTGCGCAAGGTCGAAGGGCTCGTCTGGCACAGAGACGATGTGGGTCGTTACACCGCGATGGACGGCAACGGCTCGGTCTACACCCTGTTCCCCGTCCGCGTAGGACGGTCAGGGGGGTGGAGCTACTCACTCAACATCGACGACAAGAGTATGGGCGGCTCGTTCCCCATGCGCGGGCTGAAGCGCGCGATGGAGCGGGCAGCAGAGATCTCCACGTCGAGGAGGAGCATCGGCGGCTTCGTGGCGTGGCTACAGCTTCACGACGTGTTCCTCTGCCGCTCGTCGCCTGGGATGGATCTCGTGGGCGAAGACGACATCGAAAAACTCCTCACTCTCTGGTTCTCATGAACAAGAACATCATCAAGCTCGGCGACTTCGACACCCAGGACGCGGAAACGACGGTCCTTCACCTCGTGTGGCAGGCGCGTGCCCTGGTCGGCGACGCAGAGCGCAGCGTCGAGAGCGACACTCGCGAGCGTGCTCACTGGTGCCGGCGCGCGGCGGCCATGCTCGACGCGGCCAAGCACATGTACGAGCACTGCTGCGTCACGGAGTCCCAGGCGCTTCCGGGGCTCCTGGACCGGTCGTTCTCCGCGGCGAAGGCGGCTCTCGACAACGGTCAGATCGCCGCCCAGTACGGCGACGCGCTCGAACGCGGGCCGACGGATTGGGAGCGTCAGCACGCTCCCAAGACGCTTGCGATCTTCAGGCGGGCCGCGGAGACCGCCCGCAACGAGGCCCACCGGGCGCTCACGGAGTTGTGCGAGATGTATCCCGACTCCATGCCGAGCGACGAGTTCCCCGAGGTCGCGCCGACCGACAAAGCGGGGCAGTGATGAGCAGCATGAGCGCCTTCGCCGCAACCTTCCTGTTTCTCGCTGCTGGGATGGCCGCGGGCATGCGCGAGCACGACGTCGCCGTAGAGCTGCTGCTTGCTGCGCTGTTCCAGCAGGCGGTGGCCTACAGCAACGAGAGGGCGAGATCGGGGCCGTGACGAAGGCGCAGAAATCGCGGAACAGCGAGCGTCTCGCGAAGGTGCGCGGCGCACGGATGATTGCGCACGGAGACCTGATGTTTGCGCTCGATCAGGCCGAGAAGGCCTCGCAAGATCTGAGGTCTGCCTGCCTCCCGTGCCAGTGGGCGCTTGCTGACATCCTCGGCAGGCTGACCGAGCGTGTCGAGAGGCAAAGCTCTTACCATCTGGGGCAGGATCTTCTGAAGCTCGGCAGTGCCTACGCGCTCGTGGCGCTGCGAGCCGTGGAACACGCGCTCGCGAGCACGCGTCTCGACTCGGCAAGGGGTCGCGCTCGCCTGGTGCTGGGCGACAAGAAGGCGGAAGGGATCGTCACGCAGTGGTACGCCAAGAAGGCGCTGCTCTTGCTTGGTGGTCCGAAGGAGGAGTCGTGAGCGAAACCAAGCGGTGGAAGGTCGGAGATCCTGTGATCGTGGAGGTCGACTCCAACGGGTACGGCGGGGGCAACTACACGGTAGCCGCGGTCGGCCCCAAGTGGCTTCAGATCGACGCCCGCGGTCGTCGGCGCCGGTTCTTCCGTGTCTCCGATGGCCAGGAGCGCGGAGATGGGGCCGGAGGCTACTGCTACGCGCGGACCCCTGCTGACCATCAGGCCATGCTTGCGCGTCGCGCGGCCCAGAAGAGGTTGCTCAAGCTCACCGTGGGCGTGGGCTACGACTGGCACCGCAACCTGAGCATCGAGCAGATGCACGCGATCGCCGACATTCTGGAGGCGGCGGCTCGCTGACCTTCGTGTGGCACGTCATCTGGAGCCCGTGGTAGGCTCCGCCACATGGCACGCTACACGATCACCATGTCCCGTACCGCGTCGCTCACCGCGTCGCTGGGCTCCTACTCCGCCCCGGCGACCGCTCGTCGCACCAAGCTGACGGAGCTGACCGTTGGCCAGGACGCGTCGCCCGCGGACAACACGGTGAAGTACGTGCTCCAGCGCTTCACGGCGCCAGGCACCTCGACGGCGGTCACGCCGGTGGCGCTCGACCCCGCAGACGCCGCTGCGACGATCGTCGCCGGCCAGAACCACACGGTCGAGCCGACGTACACGGCGGGTCAGATCCTCCTGACCATCCCGCTCAACCAGAGGGCCACGTTCCGCTGGGTCGCGCCGCCCTACGGCGAGCTGGTCACCCCCGCGACCGCATCGAACGGCATCGGTATCGCCACGCCCGTCGCCGGTGGTCTGCCGACCATCGTCGCCGACGCGAAGGTCGAGGAGCAGTGACGCAGCCCAAGGGGTACATGGTGATCGTCGACCCCGGCGCCGCGCAGGTGACGCGGGAGTGGGACACGATCACCTGTCACCACTGCAACCGCATCGTGCGCGTCAAGGCCGATCCGGGAGGGTTCTGCCGCCTGTGCATGCGCGCCGTCTGCGGCCCCTGCGCCGACCAGGGCTCCTGCACCCCATTCGAGAAGAAGCTCGACGAGTACGAGAAGGCCGCTGCGCGTGGCCGCGTGCTCGACGAGCTTCTCCGGACGGGGTGAGCCATGGCGATCACATCGCTCGACGGCGCCATCGCGGGGATGTTGCCGCCGTTCTTCTTCCAGAAGGTCGGCGCGACCATGGAAGCGGCCGGTGTCTACTACACCACCGTCTACCTGGCAGGTAATCCTGGGGCGATCGCCACCCCTGCGGCTGGCGTGGCTGGAGAGGCACTCACAACGCTGAGTGGTCAGATCCCGTTCCCCGGCGCCGTGGGAGGCGAGAGCGTCTACCTGGCTCGCTTCACGGCAGCGGCGAACGTGGCCGGGCGCCTTCTTCTCGTGGACCGTCTCTGGCAGAACAGCGGCATCGTCGTCACGACGACGACCGCGCAGACCATCGGCAGCGTGGCGTTCCCCGCGCGAGACCGCGACGGCGCGGTGACCGGCAACAACGTCCTTGTTGGCATGGAAGTGCGGGTGGCAACGACGAATGCCGGCGCCGTCACCAACACCACGATGACCTACACGGACGCGACGTTGGGTGGTGGTCAGGTCGCGACCATCCCCAGCTTCCCCGCGACCGCCGTCGCCGGGACGTTCGTACCGTTTGCACTTCCGGCCGGTGGCACGGGCGTCGGAGCGATCGCGTCGGTGACCCTCGGCACGAGCTACGGCGCCGGTGCGGTTCATCTGGTGGCGTACCGGGTTCTCGCGAGTGTTGCCGTCGGCCTCGCCAACGTGGGCGCGGACGCCGACCTCGTGCAGCTCGGGATGCCGCTCTGCTACGCGAACACCGTGCCCACACTCATCTGGCTCCCGAGCGCGACGACTGCTGTCAGCCCGACCGGAGAGATCGTCTTCACGCAGGGGTGACGCATGAGTTCCTCGGGCAGAGGGCGTCTGCTTCGTACGCAGATGATCCGTCGCCTGAGGTACGGCGGCACTCCTACAGCACTATCTGACGGTCTGAACCCGGCAGCGGCGCCGCTCGCCGACTACTTCTGGGGGTTCGACCCCGAGCTTATCCCTCCCGTCGCTCCCGAGCGTCTGGAGCGGCCGGGCACACAGCAGCCCGACTCCTTCACCTTCGCTTTCTCTCCCGACGAGAAGCCGGTCGAGGTGCCGACCTTCTTCGGCGTGGTCGCGCCCGAGCGCTTGGTTCACGAGGCGCCGCAGCAGCCGGACGCGTTCGTCTTCGCCTTCTCTCCGAGCGAGAAGCCGGTCGAGATCCCCGACTTCTTCGGAGCGTTCGCTCCGCAGCATCTCGATCGCCTTCGACCAGAACAGCCAGATACCGAGGCCATCTTCCCCGAGGAGAAGGTCGTAACGGTTCCATTCTTCGCGGTCGTCATGCCCGATCAGTTCGGGCAGATCGTTCCGCAGCAGCCTCCTCCTCTGGTGGCGCCGCTTCCCGAGCAGAAGCTGCCTGGCTTCTACGTGTCCGCTCCGGAGCGCCTGGAGCGGCCCGCGCCGCGGCAGCCCGAGAGCTTCGTTGCGCTGCTCCGTGAGCGCACCGCCACCTTCTTCGACACGGTCGGTCCTCCAGATCGCGCAGCCCTTCGTCCTCAGCAGCCCGACTCTGAGGTTCTCCCTCTTCGCGAGCGCGCGACGTTCTTCGACGTCGTCGCACCGGCTCGCATCGACCGTCCTCGGCCCGAGCAGCCTGACTCCGCCGTCGAGCTTCTGCGCGAGCGAACGGTGCCGCTGGCGACCGTCGTCGCGCCCGAGCACCTGCCCCGGTGGGCCTCGCAGCAGCCTGACTCCGAGGTCTTCCCGCTGCGCGAGCGATCCGTCTTCTTCGACGCGGTCGCACCGGCTCGCATCGACCGACCGCGCCCGGAGCAGCCCGAGTCGTCGGTGGAGCTGCTCCGTGATCGCACGAGCCCGCTCGCAACGGTCGTTGCCCCCGAGCGCCTTGCCTGGCCGATCGCACAGCAGCCGGACGCCGAGGTCTTCCCGCTCCGCGAGCGCGCGGTCTTCTTCGATGCGGTCGCGCCGGCTCGCCTGGACCGTCTGCGCCCCGAGCAGCCGGAGTCCGTGGTTGAGCTGCTCCTCGACCGCACGGCGCCTCTGGCGGTCTCCGTGGAGCCGGAGCCCCTGGTCTGGCCGGCTCCGCAGCAGCCCGAGGCAGAGGTCCTGGCTCTTCGTCCTCTGGCCGAGGCGCCCACCTTCTTCGAGGCGATCGCTCCGGAGCACCTGGACAGGCTCTCGTACGCGGCCGACAGGCAGCTTGCGTTCGTCATCCCGTGGCGGCCGCCCGCTCCGCCTCCTCCCCCGCCTCCGCCTCCTCCGGGCCCAGATCCGATCCCAACTCCCGGCGGCTACCCGGCCGGCAGCGGCGGCGGCAGCGGCGGCGGCATCTGGGTTCCACGCGAGCGGCGAAGAGAGGACTTCTACGAGGAAAGCGACGACGACCCCAACGACAACCTGTTCGACGAACAACTGGGCGCGATCGAGGCCGAGGCCAGAGCCAGCCTTCGCCGCGCCGCCAAGAAGTGGCACCCGGACGTCGGTGGAGACCCCGAAACGTTCGCAGACCTCACCGCCGCGTACGACGCAATCCACAAGCTCTCCAAGGCCAAGCGGCAGGGCGGCATCTCCATCCAGGAGTCCACGGTTGACCCGGAGTGGCAGGACTTCCTCGACCGGCAAGAAGGCGGCAGCCTCACCTCGAAGGACACCGCCAGGCGCATGCGTGCGCGCGACAAGTCGGTCAGCGCACCTGATGACCAGCAGCGCGAGCAGACGTCGGTCGCGAAGAAGCCCGTAGACGAGAAGACGCGCGAGCCGGTCGCTCACAAGAAGCCTGTGCTCATCCCGATTCCGACACCGATCGTCTACGCGCCACCCGTCGCTCGTCGTCCGGGCACACTGTCGCCCGGGATGTTCGCGCTGACGATCGCCGTCTGTTTCGCCGCTGGATTCGGTGCGGCCGCTTTCGTTGACATGGCGATCTTGAAGCGCAACCGCAAGGACGACGACGAGGAGTAGCCGCCTGGCGCGGCCAAGTTGGCGGCTGTTACACTGCGCCCATGCCTGTACGCCGCCGAACCAGCCGCCGCCGAACCAGCCGCAACCCCGCCGCTCGCCCTGGACGTCGCGTGACCATCAGGCCTGGTTCCATCTCGGGGGCCGGCTTCAAGGCGACCGCCTATCGCGGGTCGGACCCCGTCTTTCGAGGTCGCATCGCTGTCGTTCGAGGCTCGGGGATGACCGAGTTTCCGTCGCTCTCGCAGCTCACCCGGATTCTGCGGGAGGAGGGCATCCCCTCGTCCGCTGGAGAGCAGGCGTTCGGGAAGTCTCGCGTGAAGTCCAACGGTGGCGGCGACGTTGTCGAGGTGGGGTACCTCAAGATCGGCAACACGGAGGCGACCGAGTACGCGGGTCCCGAGGCGAAGCTGGCCGGCAAGATTCACATCTCGGGCCCCAACGTGGACGTCTTCAAGACGTACCCCGAGTTCCAGAAGATCGCCGAGAAGCTCGGCATCGACACGAGCGATGTGCTCAGCGCGTTCGGGCACATGATCCGCAAGTCCAAGCTCGGAGCCGAGATCGCGCCCAAGGCGGCGGTGTACGGCTCCAAGTACATCAAGATCGGCCATGTGGGCACCCGTGGGCTCGCTCGCGGAACCAAGAAGGGGAGTCTGGTCCTTCTCGACTCGCGTGATCCCTCGAAGGCGATCTGGGGCGTGATCGAGGAGATCCCCGGCACGATCCGCAACATCGCCACCAACCGCGTCGTCTCTCTGGCAGGCGTGTTCGAGAAGGCCAAGTCGCTCAAGATCCCAGCGCAGGCCGTCTACGACGCTTTCGGACACCTCATGAGCGCCAAGGACAAGAAGGAGCTGCTCGCTGGATTCCACCAGAGCGGCCGCGGAATGAACGTTGCCAAGAACAAGCGTCGCACCAGGCGCTGAGAAAGCCTGACATGCGCTTCGACGATCGCCCGGACGACACGACCCGACTGTACGTGATCGTCACGCTCTGCTCGGTGCTGACCGTGACGGTCCTCTCGCTGCTCGCTGTGCTCGCCTCACGCTAGGAACCGGTCGGTCGAAAGTAGTTGACAGCCCTGCCTGTCAGACATAGTTTCCTGGCCATGTCGAAGAAGGCGAAGCGGCGAGAGTCGCGGCAGGTGTGGGTGGTGGGGGTCGAGTACACGGTACGGGGCACCGTCGTGGTGGAAGCCGAGACGGAGGCCGAGGCGCGCGTGGCGGCTCACGACGAAATGTCGTGTCCTCCGACGTGTGAGATCCCCGACTGGACGACGACCTCTGCGCGTGTCGAGGAGTAGCCATGATCTACTTCGTGGACGACGGCAGCGGAGACTTCAACCCGGTCGAGGCTAGGAACGCCGAAGATGCGATCCGCAAGACGTTCGGCGACGACATCGAACACATGTCCGACCACTTCGAGGTCGAGGTACGCGAGAAGGAGCACGTTCCCGGAGACGTCTACTCCGTCTCTGTTCAGGTCGTGACCCAGGTGACCGTGAAGCGTCTTCGAGCGTCTGTCGAAAGTCGTTGACCGCCCACTGCGCCCACGGTACAAGTGGCCTGGGCGCCCAACAATACCAAGGAAAAGATGACCCTGAGCAAGAAGTTTCAGGCGTCAGGCCTGTTGAGCACGGGTGCAGTTGCCAAGGAGCTTGGCGTGCATCGGTCGACGGTCTGGCTGTGGATCAAGAGCGGTCTGCTCAAGTCGAGCAAGGTCGCCAACTTCATCGGGATCAAGCGCAGTGATCTGGTGAAGTTCCAGGCGACCTACCACGTGAACGGCGAGAAGAAGGAGTGAGCATGAGCGAGAACGATCCCGAGACCGAGGTGGTGCCGACGGGCATGATGGTGAGCGACTCGGCGAGCCTGAGTGATCTGGCAGACCTGGGATTCATCACTCCGATCGCCACCCCGACCCGACTGCGCGCGGCCTTCGCGGAGAAGCAGAGGCTGTACGCGGCCATCCTCGACGAGAGCGACTACATCTACACGGTCTCGTTCACCGAGAACGGCAAGACCCGCCAGAACATCTACACGCGCCGTGAGGACGCCGAGAAGGCGGCGAAGGCGTACGGCGTGGACGTTCGCGCGAGCCCGAAGAAGTCGGGCATCACGAAGCTCGCCTCCGCACTCGGCATCACGGCGACGCGCAAGCTGACGCGCGGGCTCCCGGACGTTCCGGACGCCACCTACAGCTACGTCGCCTACGAGGCGCTGCACAAGAGGACCGGTCGCTCCGAGGAGGGCGTCGGCTGGTGCGACAAGACCGAGCGTGGCGGGCGCATCAGCTCGCACGACGTTATCGCGACCGCGGACACGCGCGCCTACAACCGCGCCATCCTGCGTCTCGCCGGGTTCGGAGACGTCTCGGCGGACGAGATCGTGGGCACCGCGGCGGTCGACGTCACCTCGGGGGACTCTCCCTACGAGCCGGCGCCCAAGAAGCCGGCAGCGCTGCCTTCTTCCACCTTGGACGAGATCCTCACCGCCCAGCGCTGGTGGGCAGAGGAGTCGGCCAAGCGTGAGGGTGGGGTGCTCCCCGAGGCGCAGCAGACCAACCGAGTGGCCCGCGAGCTGCGAGCCCAGGCGAGGCGAGGCGCCGTGGCGGCGGCCCGTCAGTTGGGCGCTTTTGGCTACACCTGGCAGGGGGTCGCTCAGGACTCCATGGGGCACGAGACCTTCGAGGTCGAGGCTCCGACGGTCACGGTCGCCGATGTCAAGAGGCTGGTGGCGGCGGTGGACGCCGAGAAGGCCGGCTGGGACCTGAGCGGTACCGGCAACGCCCACGAGGAGAGCCGCAAGCTGGACGAGAAGCCGGTGACGCGAGCGCAGGCTGCCGCGGAGGTTCCCGCCGCGACCGTTGCCGGTCACCGCTCGGTCAGTCGTGACGGCAGCGTGGAGACCATCACGAGCATCCAGGCCAAGACGCTCAGCGGGATGCTCCTCGCCAAGTGCGGGACCAAGGACGCGGCGCAGGCGTGGCTGCGCAAGCACGCGGACGTCGAGCGCGCGGCGCTCGTTCGTCAGAGCCAGTACGAGAACCTCAAGACCCTGCTCACTGCAACGAAGGAGAACTGATCGTGCCCGAAGTCAAGATCAACCACGACAAGCTGACGGATCCGAACGCGTCGCAGAAGCCGCCGAAGCGGGAGCCCGTTCCTCCCGGCGTGTACATCGCCACGATCATGGCCGCCCCCATGGGCGTCACGAAGGGCTCGCCTCCGCTGAACAAGATCAGCGTCGAGTTCCAGATCCTCCACGACGACAAGAACGTCGCGACCGAGGCGGGACGGCGCGTCTTCCAGGACTACATCCTGGAGAAGGACCCGGCCAAGACCGACCTGAACGCGCAGAGGCGCTGGGAGCTGCGCATGCTCCTCGACGCGGCCGGCGTCGTCTACACGGACGACGGCTTCAACACGGACCACCTGATGACCAAGACGGTCAAGATCACGGTCCGCAACCGCAACGGCACCCAGCAGGACGAGGACGGGAAGTACCCGGTGTTCACGAACGTCGTGAAGGTCGACACGACGGAGGAGATCCGCGACGAGGACCTCGTCTGATGACGAAGGCAACCATCGAGAGCAAGTCACCCGCAGAGGCTCTCGCCAAGCTGGCATCTTGCCCCGTGTGCAAGGTGCCAGCCGGTTGTCCGTGCGCGCTCGACTCGACCACCGCTCCCCTCGGGACGTTTCACACCGACCGGCTCGACCTCTACCACAGCTACAAAGAGACCATGTTTGGTTTCGTGGGCTGTGCGGCTTGCGGGGCGAAGCGCGGAGACCCGTGCGTATACCTTCCGACCGACACCTCGCGTCCCGGCGTGATCCTCGTTCACGACGTCAGGTTCGACGCCATGTACCCGGTGGATCGCGCTCAGCCGCTTGGCGCCGCGAAGGCTGGCGCTGCGAAGACTCCGGGCGACCCGAACGAACCCTCAGAGTTCGTAGCGATGCACCTGTTCCGCACAGCAATCCGCGTCCGCGTCGAGATGTTCTGCGAACACGAGATCAACTCCAAGACGCTTGACCGCCTCCAGCGCTTCTGCGCCTCGATGAGTCAGGTGATGCTCGACCTGGAACGTCCGGAGTGAACGTGGCCGATCCCATCTACCTGATCGACATCTCAGCGTACCTGCACCGCGCGATGCACGTCGTCTACGGCGACCGCGCGGCATCCGTCTCGCCCAAGGACACCGCGTTCATCGACCACGCCTGCGTGATGCTCGCGAACACGATGGTCAAGCTGCGCATCGTGCGCATGGCCATCGTGTGCGACTCGACCGCGCCTTCGTTCCGCTGCGACTTCTATCCGGCCTACAAGGCTGACAGGAAGCCTCACACCCCTGTCTTCGCTGCTCAGGCGCCCTGGTTCTTCGAGGCGCTCAGAGACCTGAGCGTCAGCGTCTTCGAGGAGCCCAGGTACGAGGCCGACGATCTGATCGCCACGCTCGCAGGCCAAGATCCGGACTGCGCCTACACCATCGTCTCTCACGACAAGGACCTGCTCGCGCTCGTGAACAGCGAGAAGTGCATCCGAGCCTACAACCCGATGATCGACAAGTGGACGCACGAGTCCGACGTCGTCGAGAGATTCGGGGTGAAGGCTTCGCAGCTCTACGACTACCTCGGGCTCTTGGGAGACACGGCCGATGGCATCCCTGGCGTGGCGGGCATCGGCGCGAAGACGGCCGTCAAGCTGCTGACCCGGTTCACAGACCTCGAAGGCGTCTACGCCGACGAGGACGCCCTCCGTGCCGAGGTGACCGCCAAGCAGTTCGACTCGCTCATCGCGAACAGGGAGACCGCCTTCATCTCCAGAAAGCTCGCTCGTCCCATCATCTGCGACGAGTTGGACCTGACGGGGCACGGCGAGTTGCCGGCGCCCGACGCCGACTTCGTGCGTAGCGCAACCATCATGGTGCGCCGATGAGGTACCTCTGCTGGCTCAAGGACGACCATCTGGAAACAGACGGCGAGCACTTCGAGGCCCGGGATCCGTCAGAGGCCGCGCAGGACGCGTGCGAACGATGGAATGATCGCGGAGCGTGGGGCGGCGAGGAGTTTCCCAATGTGATCGACGTCTACGTGCGCAGCGTCGACACACGCGAGCTGTTCACTGTCGAGGTTGTGCCCTCGTGGGACGTTTCGTTCTTCGCGTCCGATGCCAAGGCGGCCGCTGAGCCAGACCAGAAGGAGTGACATGAAGGTGACGACGTTGAGTGTCCAGGTGCGGTCTGCTGCGACCTCTTACCTGCCGAAGGCCGCCGACCTGAGCGTCGGCTTCTGTCTCGTCTACGAGGAGGGCCCTTCGATGCTGCTCACACTCGGCAGGTCGGAGTCGAAAGACGTCGAGATCTCGCTGACCGCAGAGCAGGTGCGCCTTCTCCGTGCTCGCTGTGACGAATGGCTCAGGGACAACGAAGGAACCTGACGCCATGCCGTTCGTCCCCATGCCCAACGGTGTGCAGGTTCCCTTCATGCCGGCGCGAGATCGCGATCCGAGCACGTGGACCTTGCAGTCCGGTTCGCACGACTTCCTGCACACGCTCGTCTCCGGTGCTGGCCAGGACGTGCTGCTGTCGCCCGAGGAGCTTGTTCGGCAAGAGGCGGCCACGCGGCTGGTCAACACGACGATGGCCGTCAGCGGCGGAGGCACCACCGTCAAGCTCCGCGACTATCAGATCGAAGCCATCGACGCGGTCACCGACGCGTGGCGCCACGGGGCCAAGGCTCCGCTGATCGTTATGGGTTGCGGCGCAGGCAAGACCATCTGCGCTGCCGAGCTGATGGCTCGAACGTACGTGGGGTCCGGCGGCAAGAGCATTTTCATCGCCCATCGGGAGGAGTTGCTGACCCAGACGATCGACAAGATGAAGCTCGTCAGCCCGATGACGCGCGTCGGCCTGGTTCAGCAGAAGTACAACGAGCTTGGGCGCGGGATCACGGTCGCGTCGATCCAGACCGTCGGTCACAGGAACGGGACGCGGCTCAAGGGGCTGATCGACAGCGGTCCCTACGCGATGCTGATCATCGACGAGGCGCACCATGCGGTGGGCGCGCAGTACATGAAGGTCATCTCCGCGCTGCGAGAGGCCAACCCGAACCTGCTGATCGCAGGCATGACCGCGACGCCAGGCAGGTCGGACGGCATCGCGCTCGACCGCGTGTTCGACACGGTCGCCTACGAGAAGAACAGCTTCGACATGATCCGCGACGGGTGGCTCGTTCCCCCTCACGGGTTCCGCGTGGACATCGACATCGACCTCGACAAGGTCGCCACCGGCAACGGCGACTACGTCGTCACCCAGCTCTCCAAGCTGATGAACACCCCCTACGTCAACCGTGCGGTGGTCGAGTCGTGGCGCGCGTACGGTCACGACCGCAAGTGCCTCGTCTTCGCCTGTGACGTTGCGCACGCGCATGCCCTCGCTCAGGAGTTCGTCGATGCTGGTCATCCGGCGGCAGCCGTGGATGGCACGATGAAGAAGAAGGACCGTCAGCGGGTCCTCGACCAGTTCAGGGACGGCTCGCTCAAGCTCCTGGTGAACTGCGAGGTGTTGGTCGAGGGCTACGACGACCCGAGCGCCGAGGGCATCGTCTTCGCTCGCCCGACGCAGTCTCAGGGGCTCTACGTCCAGGCGATCGGCCGAGCCCTGCGACTCTTCCCGGGCAAGACCGAGGCGCTGGTGATCGACTGTGTGGGCAACAGCGCGAAGCACAGGCCTGTGCAGCTCGCGTCGCTGGCCGGCTTCGACCCCGAGCGCAAGTACGCGGGCGGCAAGGGGGTGGGCGAGGAGCAGGAGGATATCGAGGAGCAGGAGGAGCAGGACGAGGTCACCGGGGCCCGGGTGGGCCATGCGACCGAGGTCGTGTTCAACGCTCGCAAGGCGCAGGGGCGGTACCAGTGGAGGGAGACGACGCTCGGTTGGATCTTGCAGATCCCGCGCATCGGCTACTACCTCGTCGCGTGGTGCGACAAGGCCAAGCACATGGCGACCGTTCGGTTCTTCGATCAGCGGGCCGGGCGCAAGCACGAGCCGCCGCGCGACATCGTTCGTCTCCCGGTCGACTTCGACATGGCGTACGGACTCGTCGAGAGCGAGATGGACCGGATCTTCCGCGCCCGTAGCGTTCGTCGCGATGACGGTGCTCCCGCAGACACAGACCAGCCGGTCTCCTCCTTCGTCGACCTGGACGAGGGGGTCGACGAGGAGACGAGCCTCCCCGACGAAGAGCTGATGCTGAAGGATGCGGCGTGGAGAGATCGACCCGTCTCCAGCAAGCAGCGCGACATGCTCGTCTCCCTCGGCGTGAAGGAGAAGACGATGCCCAGCACGTCGGGTGAGGCAAGCGACCTCATCACGATCATGCGTGTCGAGCGCGACATGCGGATGCGCCTGCCTGCGACGCTCAAGCAGATCAACTACCTTCGGTTCCACAACCTCCCCCTCGGCGAACACATCACGAAGGGCATGGCTGCAAGAGCCATCTGGATGCACAGGAAGGCGACGGGGGCATGAGCTACGAACTCTGGTACGAAGAACCTGTTCTGATCCTCGACTGCGAGACGACCGGGCTCGACACCCACGATCGCATCATCCAGCTCGGACTTGCGCGGTTCGATCGCGGCAAGCTCGTCGACACATGGGGCAGTCTCGTGTGGGCCGGCATCGAGATCCCAGAGTCCGCGACCGCCATCCACGGCATCCGCACGGTCGACGTTGCGAACGCGCCTCCGTGGATTGCCGTGTTGCCGCAGATCGTCCGCATGTCGCGCGGTGCTCACGTTGCGGCGTACAACGTCGAGTTCGACAAGCGCATGTTCATGTCGGAGATGGCACGAGTCCCCGTCGACATGCCGATGCCGATCTTCGACCCGCACCACCGATGGATCGATCCTCTCGTGTGGACACGCAGCATCGAGCGGTTCGTGAAGGGCACCGGGCGTCACAAGCTCATCAAGGTCTGCGAGCGACGCGGCATCCCGCTCGACAACGCACACGACGCGATCTCGGATGCCGTGGCCGCCGGACGAGTCCTCTGGGACATGCGTCACGAGATCGGAGACATGACGGTCACCGAGCTTCTTCGCCAGCAGCACCTCCTCTCGGAAGCGCAGGAGCGCCAGTTCGCCGCATGGAAAGCGCGTTCTGGCGGCGTTGGCCGATGACCAAAGGTCGAGCCGCCGAGTCGGCACGGCGTCTCGGGGCGCACGTCGAGTCGTGCGTGTCGTGCTCAACCAGCTTCGTCGTGGGGGTTGGCACGCACACGGTCGAGCGAGACGCGCCAGGAGGCGTCGATGGCTACGCCTACGGCGGGTACGCCTGCTCGTTCGAGTGCGCGAAAGCCAAGGTCGACAGCCTCCCCGACGGCTACGTCTGGCTGGAAGGCAAGCGCGGGGGGGAGCCTCTCTACGAGAAGAAGAGCGACGCCCAGGTGGCCGCCGAGCGGCTTGGCGCGAAGCTGATGAGGTGCGCCCAGTGCTCGCAGCTCTACGTGTTCGACCCTGACGAGAGCTACTCCGTGATGACGAACGCTCCGGGCGGCGACTACGACGACGGCAACAGCGAGATCGTCTTCTGCTGCTCGCACGCGTGCGCATCGAAGAACAACGCGGCGCAAGAGGAGCAAGGCACCATCTGGCGCAACGGCAAGTGCGGCGGGACGCTGCTGCCGTCGCTGGAGGAGCCGTGAACCTCTCCGGCGAAGAGAAGGTGCGCCTGCTCCGCGAGCTGACCCGTGGCGCAGAAGACGTGTTCGCGATGCGGTCGAACAGACTCCAGGGCTGGGGATGGCGTCCGGTGTACGCTCCGCTCCCTGACGACCATGTCGCGATGCACCTCTCTGGTCGCATCGAGATCGGCAGCTACGCGCTCGTGCCTTTCGGCAACAACAAGGCGCCCAACGTCTGGTGGGTTGCCGCCGACTTCGACGGCAAGAAGTGCCAGCTCTGCCAGGGCAAGAGCGGCATGCAGGCGGTTCGCTGCGAGCAATGCAACGCGGCGCTTCCTGACTGGCGCAGCGATGTGCAGCGCGCGGTCGAGTTCCTCGTGGACACTGGGGCTACGCTTTTCGTGAACCTGTCTCGCTCGGGACAGGGCGCGCATGTGCGCGTGCTCTTCAGCGAGCCGGTTCCTGCGTGGATGGCGAGGCGCTGGTTCAACGCGTGGCTCGAAGAGGCTGGCGTGATGCTTCAGATCGACGACATCCGCAGCGATGGCGTGCCCAACAGCTTCGACCGTCTCATTCCTCCGCAGGACTTCCTGAATCCGATCCCGAACGACGATGGAACCCGCAAGCCGGGCAACCTCATCGGCAGCCCGCTGAACGGCAAGCTCGCCAAGCAGAACGGAGGGACCCTCCCTCTCGACCCTCAGCGCGTGCTCGTCGGCAACTTCGAGCCTGACGGTTTGCACTGGCAGCACGTCGTCACCGCTCTGGAGAACCGAACGTGGGGCGTCGAGGAAATGAAGAAGGCGCTCGAAGACGCGCCGGGCTCTCCGCTGACCACCACTCCGGAGGTCGGGCACGGTGGCCACGGGTCGCACGAGCATCGGTTGCCCGTGATCCAAGGCAACAGCCGCCAGCTCGGCTACACGGTCGCCTTCTGCGAGTTCATGCGCCACGTCAGCAACCCGCAGAACCAGACCTACCAGCTCTGGCTCGCGCTCGCGACGCAGCTTCACCGCTTCGGTGAAGAGGGACGGGAAGCGTTTCACGAGATGAGCCGGGCGGACGTTCGGTACCGCGCCTCGGACGTCGAGCGTAAGTGGAGGGAGACCGCGGGGCTCAGTCCCGTCCGGTGCGACACGCTCGTCTCGTGGGGCTACCGCTGCCCCCACCTCCGTGGCCCCCGCTGCAACGGAGCCAAGGCTCCCGCTTTCTTCACCGACGAACTCAACGCGGAGATTCTCTGATGACAGTCAGGATGCCGATGGACCAGGACCTCTACGACGCGGCCGTCAAGGTCCTCGACACGATCGAAGACAAGCTGATCAAGTCTCCGCGCAGCCTGACCGACGAGGAAGTGCTCGGCAGGAGCACCGCCGAGGCCTACCGCAGTTGGCGAGCGCTCCTCGTCTCCAAGTACCTCGCCGACAACGCAGAGCCGAGCACGCCTCGCCAGGAGGCCCGCAAGCGGTTCCTGGCCCGCGCGGACGCCGCAGGAGCGCCTCCGACCTCGATCTTGGCCGCAGGCCCATTCCCAGACCCCGAGCCCAACAAGCCGAAGCTCGACGGCCGGCGACACAACAGGCCAGCCAAGCCGACCAAGGGGCACCCGTGGCGCACGGCCGCGAAGAAAGCGTAGCGGCCGATCAGCCGGAATCGACCGGTGGACCCCCGCGTGCGGCACCGCACCCTGCCGGTGGTGTGTGCGACACGCGGCTCACACAAGACCAGGATGGCACGCGATTCGCGTTGAGTCCGTGTTCTTGACCGACCTTGTGAGGCGTGGTCACCTGGGTTCCGCGATGAACCGGTAGCCCACAAAAACATGCGCCCCGGTTGGTCGCGAAACCTACCGGGGCGCTGAGTCTGCGCAGCGAGCAACTGCCAGGGCTCTGAAACACCAAGGGGGAACTTGATGTCTGACATTCAGCGTAGTTCGGGTCGTCCCTGTTGTCCAGTCTTCTGGGTGGCAGTGGCATGACGAGTCCGACTGACGAGGCAGATCCGTACGACGACCCGTTCGCGGAGGACATCCACGACCCCGTGGTGTTCGCGCTCAACGGCACCCGGATGCTGCACGAGCGTGCCCAGAGCGCTCGGCAGATGTTCGAGCGCCACGTCGAGTCGTCGGGGATGTCTGGAAACATCCTCGCCGTCTCCGCGCGCGAGCTGATGAAGGAGCCCATCGCGAAGCTCGCGGTGGCCTCCCTGTCCGCCATGATGGCCGCTGGCCGCCTCCCGGGACTCCCGGAGGACGCTCTGGACGCTGCCGTCGCAGAGTGGAGCGCTGCCTACTCCGAGGCGCTGAAGATCCTCTTGGAGGTCGAGCGCCTCTCCGTGTTTCTTCTCACGCCGAGCGGCGGGTCTGCTCCTGTCGAGGAGCCGCCGATGCCGGAGGCTCACGAGTGGGCCGCCGTGTCTGCTCTGGTCCACCAGGACATGGAGAGGTGGGCAGAAGATGTGCGAGGCAAGAAGGGGAAGCTGCTCATCGCCAAGCCGTCTCCAGGCACGGGCAAGACGCGCGCGATGATCAAGACCGCTCTTCGTGAGCAGTCGTTGCACCAGCGCGTCGTGATGACGGTCCGGACCAAGGACATGTTGGTCGGCGAGCTGGAGCCTCGGATCCGCAGTAGCTCGTCGATGGTGCGCCTCCACGTCATCCAGGGGCGCGACGAGAGCACCTGCTGGAACTTCGACAACGTGAAGGCTGCGCAGGCATCAGGGTACGCGCCGGG
>Ga0181339_1000102_pt1 | contig 26584 bp, 36 predicted proteins | sample Sp13VDMM110DD_FD_130101 | JGI IMG/M metagenome (GOLD analysis project Ga0181339, IMG submission 130101) | Freshwater viral communities from Lake Michigan, USA - Sp13.VD.MM110.D.D | ecosystem: Environmental > Aquatic > Freshwater > Lake | place: USA: Michigan | collected 2013-04-23 | reverse complement strand
TGCTGCTTCTGGCCAGCATTGGTCGAACTGGGCCTCTCGGAGTTTGTTTTTGAACTGAGCTTCGAGGCCCTCCCGTGCGTGGCGGGCAGTCAGGTCGACCCCATGTAGGCGGATAAACCGGATACCGTCCGCAAGATCACAGATTTTGATCAGGAGGGCGGTGGCGTGGCTGATCCCGACTGTGAAGATAGGATGGGTAACGCTCTCTTCCAGATCATCTAACCCAGTCAAGTGCTTCTTGGTGTGGGTCGGGATATCGCCCGTGAACGCTTCCGGGATATCATGGACCAGAGCAGCTGTGGCGACAACGGCGGCGGTATCGAACAGGAAGATAGGTGAAGTCGCGGCAATCATCATTGCCAACAAGGCCACATTCGCGCTGTGCTCGGCCAACGTTTGTTGCCGGGTGGTGTCGATCATGTGCCAGCGCTTGACTGCGTGGATACGCATAACAGTTTCCACGGCATGACGCTCGTCCCCGTATGCCAAATGCAGGTGGGGATTAGGGTTATTGTTCAACATGTTGATTTACTCCATGTTCGTTAGTGGTCCATTTACGGGCATCGTTGATAGCCATCTTCTTGAGGATGGCTTGCTCGATCTGGATGCCTTGGCGGCTACCGTAATCGAGAAGCATGATCAGCAAGTCAGCCAGTTCATCGGCCTTTTTGGCCGGGGTATTAGCATCGATCAGTTCGGATGTCTCATGGTAGATCTTGAGGAACATCGAAGTGTCGGGACGGTTCGGGAAGAGGCAATTAGCCTGCTGCTCGATCTGGGAGGCGAGGGTATCAATTCGCATGGCTTGGGACTCCTGCGGCGGCAACCGCCAAGTGAAATGGGAAGACCCGGTTATAGTGGCCGTGATAGCCGTTAATTTCCGGGTTAATGTCAGTAAGGAACAGGATAGTCCCGTCCTTGAATTCATCGACCTGCTTCTTGGAGAGCGGGAAGGGGTCGAAGTCATCAGCGATAACAACCGATTCACAGCAGAAATAGCTGCGGAGTTCATCCACAGTCTTCTTACTGATCTCGGGCGGTACGTCATGAACGATGATGCTCATGGCAGGATCGCTGGCCGCTTCGGATCTGGGATAGCGACAATATCGGCGTCGTCGGCCCCGTACCCGATCCATGCTACCCGGGGGGCGTTCCAGTTCAGCGGCCCCGGCTCTTCGATTTTGGCCACGATGTCACGCAATTCCGCGCCCGAGGCACAGTAATTGGCGAAGTTCAGGAAAATACGGGTATCCCAATAGCCGCCGCAATGGAACAGCGCTTCTTGGATCTGTTTCTGGCTGAACGTGAAAATCCGGCGCTTGAGCTTGGTGACCGTGGTCAACTCGGCGGCGATAGTTCCGTTATTGATCTGATCCCAGTCCAATTCGACTTGGTCCGGGTAGTTCGGGCCGCTGGAGCCATCACGGTTATTAACCCGGATCGGGTAAGTGCGGGCGGTGCCGATCACATGAACGTAAGAAGCCCAGCGGTAAGGCACGCCACAATCGGCCAAGATCTGCCATGGGGTCACGTCCCGGCTGGTGGTGTAAGGGTACTGACCGTGATACAACGACAGGCTGAATCCCTGCGCGCCTTCGATAAGTACGTTCTCGGCGTCAAGCAACGCCTGCCGGTATTCTTCTTCGGTGACCACGTATTGTTCAAAGGCGGTCCCTTTCCAGCGAACAGCGACTGTATTGGCGTACTCGGGGTCGCGCTTGATGCGTTCGATCATAGCGGCCCCGACGCCTTTCGTGGTGCTGCCGATCTTCGACATGCCCATTTCCCGTTCCTGTTCAGCGTGGTAGCCTTCGACCACAGCAGCTTGGGGATGGATCATCAGACGCTTACCGGCGAGGCGTTCCTTGTTTTGTTCAAGTTCATGGAGCAGGGTTGCCATGTGGATCAGCGAACCCGGCCCGAGCAAGATATTCTTGACGGTCTTGGAGACAACGGCGGCGGTCGGCAATTGTTGGGTCATCACGTGGATGCCCTCTTCCTTGTCGATGTACGTGTGGCCCGCATTGGTAGCAAAGGCGCAGATAACGGTATCGTAATCGCCCCGCTTGGCCAGATAACCGGCAATCAGGCCCTTGCCTGTGCTGCCGTACTGGAAGTCCATTACTAAGTCGACTTTATGGGTCATGACATTTCCTTGATAGGGCCGAAGCCCCGTTGATTAAAGTACGATTACCCAGTCTTCGGCCATCGCATCGGATTGGGACGGTGCCCAGCCCATCATGATTTGGCCCTGAGCGTTTTTCAGGATGAAGTACGGCAGGACCACCGCTGTACCACCATTGGTCAGAGCGAACGCATTGGTGTGCGGGTTCCAGAATTGATCCGCAGGCAAAGCCGGATTACCTTCGGCCCAGCAAATCCACTGGCCGTTACCATTCCAGCCGACGCGGGCCACTTTCTTGCCGGACTTCATCGCATCCAGCGCCAGCCCGAAGGTCATGTTGGTGAAGTTACGGTAGGCGTTGTCGAATTGTTCTTTGGGCGACCAGCTACCCGTCCACGTTCTGATCCTCGCCCTCCGGAGGCGTCCAACCGCGATATCCGTTGTACGCTGCGCGGCTCATAGCGATCGCCAACACCACCTTGGTGCCGATGAAAGTACTCATGTTCATATTGTGTCGCATGTGTTACCCCTTAGAAGCTTCATACCAATTGATTCCAAAGTCACCAGAGGCGGTAATTGGCACCCGCATCTGGATCACACTATCTTCCGAATTAAAGTTAGTGTATTCTTGCATGAGGAGGCGTTTGACCTCCTCATCTTGTTTCATACTGATCCCGGCCTCGTCGTGACAAGACATCAACAGACGGGCAGGGAGGTCATGCTTACGAATAGCGCTGTCGATTGCGATCAGGCCGTATTTATGGAGGTCAGCTGCGTACGCTTGGTAGAGCAAACCTGCTGCCTTGTGAGCGCCGGTCGGGAAGCGCAGACGACGACCAATGGCTGTGCGAACATACCCTGTGGATTTGGCGACCGCTTCGGCCTTCTTCATGAACTCCTTGACGCCGGGGAGCTTCTTGTGGTACAGTTCGAAGATGTCTTTGGCTTCCTGCCCGGGGAGATACGCCATCTTCTTGCGGAACTCGGTGATTTCATACGGCATCCCCATCATGAACGCCAGCTTTCCGGCACCGGCACCAAAGGCCAGCCCGAGATTAATCTGCTTCGTGTTCGGTGCGCCAGCATAGGCGGCGTTCCGGGGGATGCCAGTCATATCACTAACGATTTGATGGTAATCCAACGTCGGATCATCACCATAGGCTGCGATAATAGCTTGGTCATTGATGAGATGCGCAGCGCATCGAAAGTCAACTTGACTGTAATCGGTACATAGCCAATCATCACCTTCATCGGGGAGGAACATGGCCCGTAGAATGGCGGCGTTGGCTTTGTCTCGCTTGGTAATTTGCTGGAGAGCGGGATCAACCGACGAAAGGCGACCGGTGATCGTCCCCGCGTCCGCATCGTTGCGTGTTTGGTTGAACTGGGTGTGGACGTACCCTTCCCCATCAGCACTTCCAATAACATGGCCTCGGATGAAAGTATCCCGTAACTTGATGGTCTTACGAAGATCTTGTATCTTCTTAGCCATGGGGTGCTTGATTTCCCGCATAACGTGTTGGTCAAGCGACGGCCCTTTACCGCCCTTTGTCGGGCCAACAAGAGTTCCGTCGATGAGTCGCCATTGATAGGTGCTGATCGGCTCTGGTTTGAAGAAAGCACGGACTTGAGGGGTACTGTTAACATTGAACTTGCCTCCTGCGATTTCGTTGATTTCCTTCTGGAGGATTTCCTCCTTCTCGTCCAACAGGGGGATTGCCCTGTGTGCGGCTTCCAAGTCGACCCGGATACCGGTCCAAGACATGTCCGCCAAGACAGGGAGCAGCTGACCTTCGAGCGAGGATACCTGCTGCAGGCCCTGCTCGATTATCAGAGGCTGCTGTGCGTAGTAGATTGAGAGCGCGTCGGAGGCGTCGGAGGCACCGTATCGGGCCACCATAGCAGGCGGGACCTCGGAGAGGCGCTCTAGTACCTCGCGTACAGTCCCCCAGCCCATCGCGACCCGGATCGACTCCAGTATGGCGACCTTTTCGGACTCCACGCCCCTATAACGGCAGATCGAGGCAAGGTCATAGGTCAAGTGGTGCTCATCAATCAGGCACTCGTTGACCATGGTGCAGTACCATTCAATGCTGCGGGGATCGATCCCAAGTACCTGCGTACATTGGTAATCATACTGCGCATTCTGTGCGACTGCTTTACGGCCCGGAAGCATGTCACGGAGCCAGTTAACAACGTTGGGAGTGTGACGGATATCCCAGTACCAAGAGTGGATTCCACCGGTCGTAATCTGTTGGAACTTCTCATTGGCTTCGAAGGGCCGGTCATCGCGCAGGGCAGACGGCAAGATACGTAATGGCTCACCGGCAGCGACGGCCACGCCAAATACACGGAAGTCCGGATCCCAATACTTCAACCCGGTGGTTTCATAGTCGAGGCCGATTAACTCGCCTCGGGGGATATTGGGGAAATCCATTACTCTTGATCCAGTGCGGATTCACCGTCCATCACGATCTTGTGAATCGCAACACGCTGTTCGCGATTCTGCGTCTTCACGTACTTACACACTTCAACTGCCGCAATCCACTTATCCGATAGCTTAAAGTCCCAAACCAGCAGGACATTTATATCGTTCTTACGGAGCGAGCGGAAATCGCCGGGACCGTAATTCTCAGCATCCAGTACTTCTTGTTCGAGGAAGCCGGTAGACTTAAGGTAATCAGCCACCGTGTCTGTGTGGTGCGTAGCAAATACGGTCACCATGACATCAACGTCATTGCCCTCGCCTTGGATCTCGCAGGACCCGACCAACCGGCATGTAGGGCCGAAGAAGCCAAACTTCCGATTCAGATCTGCTTGCAGTCCTGCCATTTGGAGGATAGCGTGATCCCGTTGGATCGGGAATGAACGGATAGTCACAAGCGGGAATTCCATGATTATTCTCCTATTATCTATCAAAAACCGGGGCCGAAGCCCCGGCCTGTTACTTAGATTTCGCCGCGAGTGTTGGAGTCGGTGCCTTGGACAGCGTCATCCGAAACACCGGAACCGTGGTTCGCGGTCACTTCGCCCGAACGGAACGACGTGTAAACGCGCTCAGCTTCTTCGTAGACGGCCTTCGGCGGGAAGCCTGCGGGCTGGATCACGAAGTTTTTGAACTTCTTGCCTTGCTTGTTTTCGTCGGTGAACGCCGAGATCTTATAGACGCGACCGAAACGGTCACCGCCCGCGATCTGGATCATGGCGTTCCACTTACGGGATACTTTGGACTTCGACTTCGCCATCGAAATGACGATTTGCTCGGTAACGCCGTCTTCGGTGATACGCATACCGTAATGGACCGGGGTATCGACGATTTCGACTGCTGGTTTGCCTTCTTTTGAGCGGCCAGCCAGTGACGGATCATCTTCCACCACTTGACGCAGGCGCTCTTCTGCCTGCTCTTGGGTCGGGTAGCTGCCGAAGAAGCCGCCGCCCAGATCTTGGTCCTTCCAGATCAGCCATTCCACCCGGAAGTAAATCGGGACGAAATAGACCAAATCGCCGTACAGTTCTTGCGTAACGCTGTTGAACAGCATACCTTCGCGGGCCTCGTCGTTCTCGTCCTTGATCGGGCTTTGGGCCTGAACCAATTCCAAGCGCGGGAGGACCATATCGGAGGATTTAACTTCTTCCGAGCCGCGACCGCCGTCCTTCTTGATGTAGTCTGGAACCGAATCTTGTGCGAAAGCCGTGACTGCGCCTGCGTTCTGGACTTTGGTCGACACTTCGTTTGCTGCTGGTTTCTTCGTTGCCATGATTTATTTCCTATTAAGACGCTGGGAGATTAACTGAGTCGCTGCGCGTCGTACAGGGGGACTCAGGTTGGTAAAGTGACGAGGACCGCCACAATTCTTGCAAAACTTGATACTGGTGTTACGGGTCCGGCACCATTCGCACGCCGGCCCGAGCCGGGCATTTGCCTCAGCTAAAGCGATAATCAAGCCGATGGGAATGAAGAACATGACCTAGAACGCCGCGATACGTTCGTCGAGGACGATGCGATACTGGACCATAATATCCGATTGCCGGGACAGACACTCCTTCTCGGCTTGGGACAGGCCAGCAAAAGTCTCGGAGCCGAGGAACGTAGAAAGGGCACTGGCGCGGCCCGCGATCTCAGCCCGCTCTTCGATAACCCGCTGTTGGTGCGGCTGGAATTCGGTGGGACCGGGTTTCGGCATGTCCAACGCGGAGCGTACGAAACAGTCCTTGGCTTCCAACAACTTGCGCATGCCCGCCGATTTCTCGGGGCCATCCGGTAACATGACCTCCATGCGGGTCGCCAGATGCCCAATCGGGGCGCTAACTGCCTGCAAATGCGGAGGCAGGTGAGCAAAGGCGAAATATTTCGCAGTAGTAGACGGCATTATTCTTCTCCAAATAAGTCAAGCTGGGTATCGGGCCACATGGCCCCCTTCTTTGCGTTCGGCAGCCAGTGGACGATCCGCAAATTCTTCTCAACATGAAGACCGCACACCAGCGGATTGATCTTCGGAATGATGTGGTCAACAACATAAAGCTCGCCCATCCAGCGCGTCAGGCGCTTGGCTTTGGCGTAGATCAGATTGATCGCCTTCTTATCAGCCCAAGGCGGGGTCGCACGGCGGGTCTACAGCCTGTGGACGTAACCTTCTTTCCCTTTAGGGCGAGCGAGTGGTCGCACGATCCGAGGGATGAACAGGGGGCCAGCATGCCAGCCATCAGAAAGGGCAAGGTTCATTTGGTCCGATCTTTCTGCCGAGGGCGTCAAGGGGGAGCAGGTCAAAGAGTTCAGACTCCTTGCATCCTGCTCGTAACAGGTTGTTGCGTGGCCCCTCTGGATTCTGCAAGCAGAGGGGATGGGATGTCTTGTGGCGGACCGAGCGAACCCGGCCCATTACACTACCACAGTCGCAAAGTTCGCGCTTGTCGATAGCTTGGTGCTCAATACGCCACCCCGCCCGCTTTTTGCAGACATCACATGCTGGGCCTTTGCCTTTGTAGTCGAAGGGGTGAGTCTTCGACTTGCGACGGTGGCGGCACGATCCGTTACAGCAGCGGACGGGGTAGACGTTACTCATTACTCGCTCTTACCACTATAAAAGATCCGGCGACCGATCCAGCTGAGCAAGAAGGCACAGGCCACGAAGAACCAGAACCCGGGTCGCACGAGATTCGCCGGACCAGTGACCCAGATTTGCGGTACAACGTAGCACCAGAGTTGCCACGCCAGCCAATAACAGCCAAGGATCACAGCGATGATAAATATCACACCAATAAACCATCCGAGGAATTTCATGATCAGACCTTTACAATCGAGGCGCGCACGAACGGTGTGATGTTCATGAATTCCGGCGTTTCGGTGCCTTCGGTGATCAGACGACGCATCAAGGCTTTCATGGACCCGGAATTGTACGATTCGCTGATCATTTCCTCGTACCCGCAGTCGCGGAGCCATTCCATGGCCTCAGCTTTACGACCTTTTGCGGTCGAGCAGTAGAGGTCCGGAGCAGTCTGAACTCGCCCAATCCCCTGAAAGGTCGTGGTCTTGACTTGGAGCGCCTCCATCATGTCCGGGATCTTCTTGAGGCGCAGGTGGTCGAGCGGGATCTTGACTTCCGCTGCCTGTGCTTTCAAATCCAGCGCCTTAAGCTGCAGCGTCTTCATTTCAACACAGAGTTCGCGCAGAGTGTTCAGATCGCCGGTGACCGGGACGTCATCTTCGACCGCATCCCAAGGCAGGATCTCGGCCCGCTGCAAAGTGCGCAGCAACAGGATCGAGGTTTCGATTGTCTCGGCGAGGTCGAAGTATTGAGCATCGCGCAGTTCGCCGATGGCCGAGTCGAGGTCAGCTAGGTTGGATTCCAGCAGATTGCCGGTGACGACGGCCTTCATTACTTCTGCTCCTGCCCGGCAGCATGGGCAGCGCACTGGGCTTTGTTTTCAGGAGGCGGGGCCTTTGGTTCCGGATCTTTAAACAGGTCTTCGACATTGACACGCCGGATCGAAAGGCCCTTGGTCAACATATCTTTCATCATCGCGCCGATTTCGGATTCGATCTTATGGACTGGGTCCACCTTCTTCGCCAAAAGGTCACCCAACATTTGGGCCAAGCTAGGCTCCTTCTTTGGCTCGGAAACACGGCCAGCCAGAACCGCCAGCAAAGCTGCCACCGGATCACCATTACTGCGCTCAGCGTCGTCGACCATCACGGCAATTTTAAAGGTCTTTTCCATGTCGAGCAAGAAATCATGTTGAGCGACCAGAGTCATTCCTTTGCTCGTGATTTCTTCGGACTTCTGGAGGTTTCCAGCGGCTATTGCCGCGAAACTATCAACCATCGATTGCTGGCCGAGTTCATCGACTTGACCAAGAGCGACCTGAATCGCAGCGAGGACTGGGGAGTAAATTTTAGACATACTATTTCCTATCAGGGTGGGTTAGTATTGCAGGAGATTGAGGACACGGTAGTGATTGTCCTCACGACGCCATACCAGAAAGCGTGGCGTTTTATTCACACGGCCCAGAGCAAAGCCCATTGCGAAGATGGCAGCCGGTTGGCCCGTGGTAATGATGTAATCCGTTTCCGGATCATACTGCTCGACGAAGCTCTGAACGTCATCACACCAGACGTTACGAACGGTCGAATCCGAGTGAAAAGGCAGATCAGTCCGGGTGATGAACTTCAACTGCCCATACGCTTCGGCGGGGGAGTAATCCATCGCCGTGACGCCGACTCCGGTGCGAGTGACCTGCTCTTTGCAGGCCCAGACTGTTGCCTTTTTCATTTTATATCCTATTAGCTATTGTGTTCGGGAGTCGCTGCCTGATGCTTCCGACCTTACTATTCCGGACGGGAACCGGGGGAAAGGCCATGTGGTAGCTCGGCAGCGACCAGACTCTAGTGTACCACGTCGCGATGCCTCCCGTCAACCCTCAAGCTCTATATTGTCGAGCGGGATTCCCTGCTTGAGGCGTGTCATGATATACTCTTCAATACTCATCTTCTCGCCCATCGCGGCCAACATGAGTTCGTCCACGGTCTTTTCCATCACCATGTCGACCACCACAACGGAGTTATTCTGACCAATTCGGTGCGCCCGGTCTTCTGACTGTGCTCGGTCGATATAGGCGTTGGTGCCCGAATAGTAGATCATCACGTCGTTCATGCCGGAAATCAATGTCAGGCCCAAGCCAGCCGTTTGCATGTTGGCCACGAAGAAGCGCATATTCGGATCGTTGCAGTAGGCATCCTCGACCGCCGACCGCTCTGACTTCTCGGTCTTGCCGTAATACTTGAGCGCAGAGCCGGGACCATACTTCTCGATCAGCTTCTCATGAATGTACTCGATCTCGTGCACGAACGGGGACCAGATGATGAACTTGGAACCATGGAAGTTATCCGCCACTAACTCGAAGAACGAATCCATCTTCGGATTGTCCTTGAGCGGTTCCAGCGTGACCAGTTCCGTCACCGGGTCCTGACGTGGCAACCATCCGCCGACCACTTGTCGCCAGCGTAAGACGCGCTCAAGTACGTTATCTACTTTAATCAGAGGCGAATTCTCGTCGGCCCCGTATCCGCGCTTGATATCCTTCAACAGTTTCTTCTGCTCGGCGGTCGCGGTCACATAGCGGACCTTCATCACCTTCGGCGGGAGATTGAGCACATCCTTGCCGACTTCAACCGTATATGGCTCGATCAACTTCATCAACTCTTCCACGTTCTGGTAGCCGACGATCTGCTTTTGTTCATAACCGCCCATCGTCACGTATCGTGTCTTGAAGGACCAGTAATCTCCGCTTCCGATGATGTTGGGGTCGAGAAATTCGTACTGGGACCAGAGGTCTTCCATTCCGACGGCGATAGGAGTGCCGTTAAGGATAATCTTGTACTTAGCGTGGCAGCTAAGCTCGATGGCTCGTTTGGTTCGAATTGCAGAGGGGTTCTTGATCCGGGAGGATTCATCATTGATGACCATGATATTCCGTCCAATGAAGAATCCACAGACACTATCGAAAAGGGAAGGTGAGACTCCCAGTCCCTCGACGCTGACGGCAAGGATTTGAAGGACGCCACTTCGTCGATTATTAGGGTCGCAGAATGCCTTGTACCAGCTGGCTTTGGTTTCATGGATGCGGTAATCGATTTCCACAGTTGCGTACTTTTCCAACTCCTTCCGCCACGTAGACCGTAAAGTACTTGGACAGATGATGACGACTGAGTCGATAAGACCAGCTTTAAATCGGGCACAGGCCAGATGTACGGCAGCAAACGTTTTTCCGGTTCCCATCTTGGCAAACCATGCGGCGGCAGGAAGATTCCATACCTTGTCCAGCATTCGGCACTGATGGAGCATGGGATCAAATCCAGTGGCGGATTGTTTGAAATCGTAAAGATGGTAGGGGAATGGGATATAAACAGGCCCGCTCGTGAGTTGCGCATAGTCTTTGATCGCCGCCTGCGCGGCCTCCGTAATAACGTAGTCGATGATGTGCTTCGAGCCGTTCAGGTGCTCGATGTTCCCCCGGGTGAGAGGCATGCGCCACGTCTTGGACTTCGGGTCGAACTTCCGGGCCGGGAAATTCCGCATCGCATCCGCCAGAAAGAACGGACAGGTCATCTTGAGGCGGCGCGTCTTGGGGTCGTAATCGACCTTAACTTGATTGTTCACTGGATAGTCCCCCGGGCCGTCAGGTCGACACGCTCGCCAGATACCAGCCCTGCGGCGACGAGGTACTCTCCTGCTGCTTTTTCGATAGCGACCTGCAGACCCCCGAGCAGTTCTATCGGCAGCGGCCAGACCCTGAAAGTGAGCCGAGCGATGCGGGCGTCTTCTAACGCGTGTTCAGCAACGGTCTGCATCTGCACGCCTTCTGGTGTGGTGTTCATTTCGTTATCTCCTCATCCCGCAAGCGGGTTAACAGGTACATCAGGTTCTCGTATTTCAGGAAAATCGGGTCCGGCAACGTCTGGAGCAGGGCGTTGACCGTAGCGCGCTTACCAGCCTCCATACCGCCGTGATGACCTTCGCGACGCCCCACAGCGCGACCTTGGGACCAGCCGATGAAATGGACTGCTGCCAGACCGACGAGGGCGAGTAATATGTAGAGGGCCAACATTAGAATGGCTCCGGTGCCGGTGCGGGCGCAGGTAATTCAACACGGGTCACGTCTTTCATGTTCTGCTCCATGTCTTCGCGATCCTTCTTTTCGCGTTCGCCTTGCTCTTGGATTTCCTTACGGGTACGCAGGCCGTCTAACTTACGGAGGCTAATGAACTTCAATGCGGGCAAGCTCTGGTCTTCGGCGAGGCAAAATTCCGCGTCCGTATATTCCCGGACCGAATACAGGTAATTATCCAGCTGCACCGCCTTGCTCATGATGGCCATGAGTTCAAGCGCCGATTGGGAGTCCTCGATTGCGAATTCGGAACCGCCGATATTGATTACTGCGATGTTTGGTGCGAGTGCCATGATTCCTGCTCCTTAGGTTGATTTTCAAGCCGCATCTGCTGCTTTGCTCGTTCGATTCGGGCCAGAACCCGGTGCGCCGGGTCCATCTTCGCGATTTCCTTCTTGAACTCCTTTTCGGTCATTTCCGCAAAGCTCACGGGCACTCCGTGTGAATGTAGAGCAGGAAGGATATACCGCACTTAGTACAGGAGCCGTCAATGTCGGTGCCGCGATCCGACTCGGGCCAATCGTGTTCGCACTTGGCGATCTTCGCGAGGGGACGAGCAAGCGTGTGAATGGCCACCGTAGGACGGCGGCGGATTTCCCCAACGTGGTCGGCGGCATCGAAGTCCTCGCCCGTGAAATGAGAGTGGGTCATTTGAATCCTCCAGTCAAGGCCACCCGGACACGCTTGTACCATGGTAGAGCATTGAATTTTTGAATCGCCCCCTGTGCCGCATGGGCTAATGTTTCCGCATCCGATTGTTTCTGATAAGCTTTACGCAACGCTTCTTCGTAAGGCAAATTCAGGATGGCGTGCAGTTCAGGCGCGATAATAATGTAGTCGCTTTGGACTGCTCCTCCGCGCTTAACAATATGAATGTGATGAACTGGCATGCGATCGATCTTGACGGTGTCCGACATTAGTGTCAGAAAGTTACCGTCATAAGCACGGAGCGGCGGAAAGCGAGCCATTTCGAAATACTCGCCCGATACTTGTACTGGAATTGATTCCAGTGTATATAACGTAGCTTGAGTTCTCATTTGGTCGACTCCTTGATGATTACGCGGGCGTCCTTGAAGTGCACAATGTTCACGTACCCAGCAGGCTCGCGGCTCTTGAAGCACTTATCGGCTTCCCACTTACCGAGGTAAGGCACCTCTTCACCAACCATCCGTGAATACCAGAGCATTGGATCAGTGCAGCCTGTGATCAGTAACACGCGTTTGCACGTTACGAGCAGGTCACCGTCTGAGTACACAGGAGGCAGCTTGAGCGTCACCGGAGGGCTGTCGACATCGATATCACGGCTCACGCCCATGGGACTGGCCACGAGAGGCGCGGCAGTACCAGCGCTGCAGTCCTCGGTACGTCCGTCGACAGTCTGGAGAGGTCGAGCACGGCTGATTGCCCAGCACATGGCCCCAACTCCAGCAAAATAGATACACGCGATAGCTATTGCTAACTGTATGTTGTTCATTTTATATCCTATTAGACTATGGGTACTTCATAAAAATCGAGGGCCGAAGCCCCCGATTCCGTCTTACAACGCCGTTTTACGCGGCGGCGGTTTCCACCGGCTTTGCTGCTTCTTTCGCGACCGGCTTGGCAGCGGCTGCTGCTTCCTTGTCGGCCTTCGCTTTTGCGGCCTTGGCGACTTTCTCGGCCTTGGCTGCTGCCTTTTCTTCGGCGCTGACGGCTGGCGTCACGGTGATCTTGTTGCGCACGATGTAGTCGGTGATGGCCGCAATGGTCAGCGTTTCTTTCTTGATTGCGCCGCGCATGCGGTTGCGCAGGTTCATCGACTGTTGACCGACGTTCAGGGCGGTGTACGGATTGTCTTCGATCTTGAGGACATCCAGACCAACGCGAATCACGTCAGTGGCGCTGACGCCATCGAGCGCTTGTGCCAGTTCATCATTGGAACGCAGCTGGCCAGTAGCACCGACGACGTAAACGCCCTGCTTGACGCGATCGGCCAGCGCCAGCATCGAGCCGGTGTAGTTCTTGCCGTCAGCAGCCAGTGCCGCGATGCGTGCTTCGCGTTCGGCTTTCTTGGTTGCGCGTTCGGCTGCTTTCGCGTCTTGATCAACTTTCTTGGCTGCTGCCTTGTCGGCCTTGATCTTGTCCTTTTCAGCTCTGGCGGCGGCGTCGCGTTCGGATGCTTCTTTCTTGGCTTTCGCGATAACAGCTGCGTCGCCTTCGATTGGCGGATTGGCGGTCACGGTGCCGCCCGTTTTCGGTTCTTGGAAGCCCTTCGGGGTGTCGGTCGCGGGGGCCTTGGCGGCTTTAGGGGCGACGGCTGCGCCGGTCGATTGGGCGGATGCTGGTTTTGCTTTGGCCATGATAGGCTCCTTCAATGAATTAGCCCAGATGGGCGGGTGGGTCTCAAACGAGAACCCCGATTAAAACACGCGACGGGAGTGCTTGTCAACCCATCGCGTGCGCACGTTCATATCACATTACTTTCGTGACTGGAGCGTAAGCTGGGCTGAACCCGGGCCGGGGGGTGACCGTAATCTCACCTGACTTGGTGTCAATCATCGTGGTTTCGAGGTCGGTCAATACTTGCACGCGATGGTCATCTTCACCAGTGCAAACCATCGCGACTGGACGATCTTTGGTATCAAGAATACCCGCCGAAACCAACTCTTGGCGGAACCGGGCGTCTGCCTTCTTATCCCCGGGTTCACTAATCAACCACATGCGCGCGCCCCGGACCGCCCAGTAAGTGCGCTCATCACAGATTTCGTAATCGCATCCGACTTGCTTCTGATCCGCCACACGTTGGATATGTGCGAGGGTCTTGGCTGGGTCACCTTTGACATCCGGGCAGCTGTAAAAGCTCAACTCGGTCATACCGGACTCAGGGCGTGGCGTGATTTTCATACGTAAGATCTTCATTACTTGGCTCCTATTGACTATTTGTTCCACGTGGAACGCCGGGCAAGATACCCGTCCGAATCCCCGCACTTGGCAGAGGCTCGGGCTGGGACCTTAGTAATCGCACTCGCCGGGACGCAGGGTCCAGCTTGCTTCGAGGTCAGCCCAGTGCTGCGCGATTTCTTCGGGGGATGCCAGAGGCTCGATGACCTCAACTTCTAATTCTTCGACAAACATAGTGTTCTCCTGATTGGTGGGTCGCGCCCCCGTGATGGCGGGCCGGTTTGCTCGTCTTATTTCTTGGCTTTGGCGGCGCGGGTCTTGGCTGGCTTCGCGGGGGCCTTCGGAGCCTCTTCCTTGACTTCGGGCGCTGGTGCCGGGGCAGGGGTAGCCGTCTTGACCGGACGGCCCTCGATGACCACTTCGACGGCCTCGCGCAGCACACCCATCCCGATTTCACCGCGTTTGAGTTGGCCGCGCAGCTTGTTCCGCAGGTTCATGCTCTGCTGGCCGATGTTCAAGTTCAGATAAGGGTTGGCGATGTCCATCGCGATCATGCACGCCTTGATGACTTCGGTTGGCTCCAGCGCGCCGAGGGTTTGGGCCACTTCATCACCGCAGCTTGGCTGGCCGTTTGCTGCTTTGGTGTACTTGCCTGCCTTGACGCGGTCGCGCAGCGCCTTCATCGGGCCTTGGTAGCCGGTCGGTGCTGGGGCACCGTCCTCGTCCTTGGAGTTTATGAAGGTCGTGATCGCGGCGGCGTTAGATTTGTCCTGCTCGGCGATGAGCTTGCTGATGGTCAGGTTCGAAGGCTTGTGATCGACTTGCGGCTGGGCTGCAATCTGCTGGGCAACGTCGGCCTTGATGCGCTTGGCGCTGGCTGCAGATTTGCGCTGGGCTGCGGTTGGCTTGGCTGGGACCTGCTGGACTTCAACAGCTGGAGCGGCGATCAGATTCAGGACAGCGTCCAGTTTGGCTTGGGCGGTGGCTGCTTTGGTGGTGGTCGATTTCATGGTATGGCTCCTATTGGCTATGGGGTGGGCGGGATGCCCCGGTGTGCTGTTTGGCACCACCGAACCTCTATTAAAACACGGCAGATAGGCAGCACACAAGTATCTCAAATACGATGTTGCACAGACACCACAAGGTCATCGAGACAGGCAGCTTTAAAAATGCGCGACACAGGCGCACGCACGAAAACACAGGCGAGAGTCGCTGTCAAGCGTCACGTGATGTGATTCATATCGGAGAGGCAGCGCGCAGGCGTCTGATTGGACAGGTCTCCGCCCGGAAAGCTTGACGGGAGGTATCGCCGTTCTCATCACGGAGATTGCGGGCTATATGTGGTCGAGGAGCGTCTCAAAGGTCAGGACGGGCCACTCAAAGTAGGTTGACGAGGCTGTTTCCTTGGAGCATGGACGAGGGCGAGTGGCTGACGTTGCGTGGACACCACAGGGATTGACACGGAGCTTGGACTATGGTAGGTGGACGGCGGGTCAGAGGCCGAGCTTGGAGGTAGGAGGCCCCTCCACCCCACTCCTACTATGAGGAGCGCCTCGCCGATAGTCTCGAGCTATGGACAGTGCTCTGCAAGGGCTTCAGATATGGAGTGGATTCCCCCTGCTCCTACCTCCACTCCTGATAGTCTCCCAGTCGACACTCCACCCCACTCCTACCCCTCCTATATATGAGAGTTTTTCGGAGAGTGTGGGGTCTGAGGGGGTATAGAGACGTGCACACATAGGACATCCGGACCTCCCTGACGGAGTATAGGAGGGGTAGGAGTGGAGGAGGGGGGTATGGTGGCCCTCGGTCCAGTAGGAGAATAAACGTCGGCCCCTCGTCCAAGGTTCCACGTGGAACGATCTTAGGGCCTGCCCATACCCAGCGGAGAGGAACAGGAACAAGAAGGCAAGATTCGTGCCAGATGGTGATGAAAGCAAGAAGCATACCAAGGGAAGGGCCACTGGCCGGGGACTGCAATGCGCGGATGCCACCCCCACCCCTTGGACCGGAGAAAGGGTACTTCTTAATTGGGATCACGCTTCTGTATGCTCCTTTCATTCTTGTTCCTGTAATGGTGGCCCGTGCACCACATACCCCCGTCTATCGCTCCCGCTCCCCAGCGAATATACTCCGGCAATTGGCATATGTACCACGAATGAAATATTGACAGGAAGCATCGCCCGTGCTATACTCCGTATATGGAAACCGACCAAACCACACATTCCCATCTGGACCTTATCACGGCTGAACCCGAGCCACGTCCCTTGGTCGACTTGAACCCTCCCCCAGCCGAAGTGCACGAGTATCCGCCACTTACCCGGGACGAAGAGACGTTTGCGCTCGCCATCATTGAATGTGCAGGTAATATCGCTGCCGCTTATCGAATGGCCTTTCCAGACGAACACGACATGCCGCTTGCTCGGGGCAAGGCTCTGCTCTGCAAGCCCGCTATCGCGCTCAAGATTCGCAGTATTACTGAGGCAGTTCAAGACGCCTCGCTTATTTCAGTCGGCGCGCATTTGGATCAACTGGCCAAGATCCGCGATCTCTCCATCGTTACCGGCCAGTTAAAGACTGCCTTTATGGCGGAACGTAGCCGGGGTGAAGCGGTCGGAATTTATCAGAAGCATGACGCAAACAACAAAGGTGGTGCCAACAACGTCCAGATTAACGTAGTCATGGCGTCGAAGCACGACAAAAACATATGACATTCCTCGCAGGTTTGGCCCTCGGATTTGCCGTTGGTGTTGGCGCTATACTGACTCTCGGCGTTTGCGGCTTCCTCTATCTTATTATGTGGCTCGCTAAGTCATGACATTCAAGCTCACCAAGCGGCAAGAGATCGCCCAAGAAATTCTCTCAGGTGGGGCCACCCACGGCATGCTTTATGGGGGTTCCCGCTCAGGTAAGACGTTCCTGCATGTCCGCAATGTGGTCCTACGCGCGCTCAAGGCGTCCGGGTCCCGGCATGCGATCCTGCGCTTCCGTTTCAATCACATCAAAGCGTCGATCATTCTGGACACGTTCCCGAAGGTCATGAAGCTGTGTTATCCCGGGATCGAGTACCAACTAAGTAAGACGGACTGGTACGCGACTCTCCCTAATGGGAGCCAGATCTGGTTTGGTGGTCTGGACGATAAGGAGCGTACCGAGAAGATTCTGGGCCAAGAGTACGCCACCATGTACCTCAACGAGGCGTCCCAGATCCCTAAGGATTCCCGGGATATGGCGGCAACCCGCCTCGCACAACTTGCGCCGTTGGATGGATGCCCCGGCGAATTCCTCAAGCCACGTATGTTCTACGACTGCAATCCAACGAACAAGATGCACTGGACATACAAGATGTTCATCCAGAAGATCGACCCGGAGACCAAGACCAATCTTCCGCATCCCGAGGATTACGTCCAATGTAAGATGAATCCCGAGGACAACGTCGAGAATCTGTCCTCCAGCTACATGGATACCTTGCGCGCCCTCAGCCCGCGCCTCCGCAAGCGCTTCCTGCTGGGCGAATTTGCTGACGCCACCCCGAACGCCCTGTTTAAGGACGAGATCATCGAAATGTGGCGGGCAACCGGCGATGACGTACCTGAAATGGTGCGCATTGTGGTCGCTGTCGACCCCTCTGGTGCTGATGATACAGGCAATGCGGATAACGACGCTATCGGTATTGTGGTCGCGGGCCTCGGAATTGACGGCAATGCCTATATTCTGGAAGATTGTACGGTTAAGGCGGGTCCGAAGACATGGGGCACGGTGGCCACGAGCGCTTATGACCGCCATGCTGCCGATTGTGTGGTTGGTGAGACCAATTACGGCGGTGCGATGGTCAATTTCGTGATCCAGACGTGCCGTCCCCGGACCCCGTTTAAGACAGTCACAGCCACTCGCGGCAAGCACGTACGGGCGGAACCCTTTTCGGCACTATATGAGTCCGGTAAAGTGCGCCACGTAGGTATCTTCGATGAAATGGAAGAAGAGATTGTCCACTTCTCGACTATCGGCTATGTTGGTACAGGGTCTCCGAACCGGGCTGACGCACTATTTTGGGCGCTCGCTGAATTGTTCCCCGGGATCATCCGGGGCGCGAAGAAGAAGAGCGAAATTGATGAAGATGAAATGGTCCACGAGAGTGGCGCTTGGATGGGGTGAAATAAATGAGATACGGCGAACGAAAATTCGGCAGCGCAACCTGCTTGGTGTCAGCGGCTCTGGGAGTACCTGATAAAATGCGGAAAGATATCCGCGAGATCAGTAAGGTACAGTGCCCGCCCGAGGCTCGGGGTCAAGGCATGGCCACGGCGATGCTCCAAGCTATTTGCAAGGAGGCTGACTCCAAGCGGATGATCCTGATGCTTACGGTTGAGCCGTACGGCGAGGACGCCCCCCTTACTAAGGCCCAGTTACTGGAATGGTACACCACCACTTTTGACTTCAATGTCATTCAACAACAGCCGCTGATCTTGGCGCGCATGTTCAACCCATTTCCCGAATCCGGTCTGACCGAGAAAATCGGCCAAATCATTACCGAGGGCTTTTAAATGAACGAAGACGGCACCCCACAATCAGGCCCGATGATCAACAAGAAGCAGGGGGCGAACTCGAGCGATGATCTGGACGTAATCTCCGAGGTCATGCACCGCTTCGAGTTGTCGACCGCCGCAGACGGGACCAATCACGCCGACGCGCTTGATGATCTCAAGTTCCTGAAAGGGGACCAGTGGCCTGAGAAGCAGCGCAAGAGCCGGGAAGCGGACGGACGTCCATGCCTGACGGTCAACAAGATTCCGACCTTCCTGCAACAGGTCACCAACGATCAACGTCAGAACCGGGCCAATATCAAGGTCACCCCAATCAGCCTCGATGCGTCCGCCAAGACCGCCGAACTGGTGCAAGGTATGATCAAACATATCGAGTATGAATCGTCGGCGGACGCCGCTTACGACACGGCTGTGAACTCGGCGGCGGCGATCGGTTTCGGGTACTTCCGCTTGGTAACCGATTATTGTGCACCGGACTCGTTCGATCAAGAACTCAAGTTCAAGCGCATCCGGAACCCGTTCACCGTATACTTTGACCCGGCCAGTACCGAGCCTGACGGTTCCGACGCCCAGTGGGTCATTATCACGGAAAAGATGACCAAGAAGGAATTCGAGGCTAAATATCCGGATGCCACGGTCACGATCAGCGGCTTCAATGTGAACTCGCCCGGCGACTCCCAGCGCCAGCATTGGGTCTGGCAAGATATGGTCCGGATCGCCGAATATTATCGGATCGAGTTTACCCCCGCTACGCTCTATATGCTGGGTGACGGCACCACAACCACCGAGAAGCCACCAGCCGGGGTCGAAGTCAAGAAGACCCGTGCGACCGTCCTCAAGAAGACCATGTGGCGGCTGATCACGCCTTATGAAGTCATCGAGACCATCGAGATCAAGTGCGACTGGATTCCCGTATTCCCGGTCTACGGCACCGAAATCGACATCGACGGCAAGATTTATCGCGCTGGTCTGATCCGCAACGCTAAAGACCCGGCAATGATGTACAATTTCTGGATGACTTCGGCAACCGAGGAAGTCTCGCTGCGTCCTAAGACCCCGTTCATCGGTGCCGAAGGCTCGTTCGAAGGTCACGAGAAAAAATGGCTCCAAGCGAACAATCGTAGCTTCCCGTATCTTGAATATAAGCCTACGTCGGTCGACGGCCAGCTTGTCCCGCCGCCTTCCCGCCAGCCGATGGCTGACGTTCCGGTCGGGGTATTGTCCATGGCCATGCACGCTTCGGATAATATCAAGCAGACAACTGGTCTGTTCGACAGTTCGCTCGGCGCTGCCGGTAACGCTACCAGCGGTAAGCAGGAATTGGCCCAGCAGAAACAAGGCAATGTCGCTAACTTCCATTACATGGATAACTTTATCCGTACCTTGCGCCACGCGGGCCGTTGCGCCATCAATATGATTCCCCATTATTATGATGGTGAGCGCATGGTGATGACCCGGGGTGAAGACAGCACGGTATCCCAGCACGTCATCAACAAGTGGAATGAAGCCGCACAGGCGTTCGATAACGATCTTTCGGTCGGCAAATACGGCCTCGCTGTCACGCCGGGACCGTCTTACGCCACCATGCGGGCCGAAGCTGCAGATGCTATGGTCCAATTCGGTCAAAGCTGGCCTAAGCTGATGGATATCGCAGGTGATAAGGTCGTGAAGGCCATGAGTTGGCCCGGAGCGGAAGAGATTGCAGAGCGCATTGCCCGGACTATTCCTAAGGAGATCCGTGATGATCCAGAAGACGGACCAGCCCCAATTCCGCCAGAAGCACAGCAGCAGATCGCCCAACTCACTCAACAGTTGGAAGAACTCAAAGTCGAAGCGGACAAAAATCACGCATCTGTTACCAAGTCCCAAATTGCAGCGGAAGCAGCAGTTGAAGCAGCTAAAATTAACGCGGAGGGCCGAAAGGACGTCGAAGAGCTTAGCGGGTTGGTTAAGCTTCTCATCGCGAAAATGCCTGTTCCCGCCGAGCTTTCTGCGAATGTCGCTGAGGACGTTACAGAACCTAGTACGCAAAATCCCCAGCAATTATCACAAATGAGCGCCCCGGCTCCCGCGCCTGAAATGCCGCCTCCGGGGATGGAGGACCCAGCGAATGGTTTTCCTCCAATGATGCAGGAATAATTGACAGGAAGCATCGGGTGTGGTATACTCGGTGCTAGTTTTCATTCGCGCCCCAGCGCCCGCTGGGGAGTACCGCGCCAAGGGCACACTGGAGTAACAATCGCTATGAGCGCCGAAGACAACCAAGTAGTAGATAACGGACCGACCATCTTCACTGTTGAAGGTCAGGAAGGCCATGTTTCGACCGCCCCTGTGGTGGAAGAAGTTAAAGTAGTAACGGAGCCGGTAACCGACAAGACCGAGGTAGTAGAAGTAAAGAAGGACACGACTGCTGGCTCGGAAGAGCAAGTGGAACAGGATAATCGGGACGAGAAGGGCCGGTTCAAGCCGACCGCCAAAGAACGTATCGATGAATTGACTCGCGCCCGCCGTGATGCGGAACGTGATGCCGAGTACTGGAAAAGTGTTGCAGAAGGTAAGATCGTTCCCCCGGCCAAAGCCGCTGCAGTCGAAGTAAAACCGAACGAAGCCCCTACCCGCGACCAATTCGAAAGTGAAGAAGATTTTCTGGATGCTTTGACTGATCACAAGGTCGAAGTCAAGCTCGCCGAGCGCGAGCAGCAAGCTGAACAGAACAAGGCACAAACAACGAAAGTCGAAACATGGCAATCGAAGTTGGCCGCTGCTCGCGCCGACATTGCGGACTTTGACTCCGTGATGGACGCTGCCGAGTTGCCTGTCAAGCCGCATGTGGCGGAATTGGTCATGGAGCATGACCATGGTGCGAAAGTTATTCACCACCTCGCCATGAATCCAGAACAGCTGGAAAAGATCAACGCAATGACGCCCGCTAAAGCCGCGTTTGCTATCGCCGAGATCGCCACCCAGTTCAACACCGCCGAAGCTACTTCCCCTTCCAAGCCAGCCGTCGTGAAAAAAGTATCCGAAGCACCGCCGCCTGCCGCTCGCAATGTGGGATCTGGCCGTTCGACTACTGTCCCCTTGGGTGAACAATCCATGGAAGACTACATCGCAACGCGCAAGACTCAAGGCGCTCGCTGGGCACGGTAAACCAAAACTTACCTCTCAGGAACAAAAATGTCAAACGTCCTCGCTACCACCAGTGTTGTCGCCAAAGAAGCGCTGGCCATCTTGGAGAACATGTTGTCGTTCTCCGGTATGGTCAATCGCGACTGGGAAGACGAATTCACCGGTAACATGTCCCGTGGCTACGCCCCCGGCCAGACCATCAACATCAAGAAGCCGCCGCGTTACACCTACCGTGAAGGCCGCATCGCCGTACCGCAAGGCACCGTCGAGTCGACCATCCCACTGACCTTGTCGCAAGGCGGTTGCGATCTGCAATTCACCGGCGCTGAGCGTACGCTGTCGCTGTCCAAGCTGGAAGACAAAATCCAAGCTGCGATGGCAACCGTGGCCAACGAGATCGACCGCCGTGGTCTGGAAATGGCTCGCCTGACTTCGCCGAACGTCATCGGCACCCCGGGCACCGCGCCTAACTCCCAGCTGTTGGCCATGCAGGCAATCACCGGCCTGAATCAGCGTCTGGATGAAATGGGTGCGCCGCGTGACAAGCGTCGTGGTCTGGTCATGAACCCGGCACTGAATGGTGCGATGGTCGTCGGTATGTCCGGCATGTTCAACTCGTCCGACATCATCAGCCGCCAGATGAAACAGGGCATGATGGTTGATTCGCTGGGCATTGCCTATGCGATGGACCAGAACGTCCAATCCCACCTGAACGGCGCACAGCCTGTTGCCTCGGCAACCGTCAACGGCGCTGGCCAAGCTGGTCCGGCTATCACGGTCAACGGTGGTACCGTCACCGGCATTATCACCAAGGGTTCGAAGATCACCTTCGCCAACGTGTTTGCGGTCAACCCGCAATCCCGTCAGTCGACCGGCGTACTGGCCCAATTTACGGTGACCGCCGATGTCCCAGCTGCTTCGGTGTCGATCCCGATTTCGCCAGCGATGGTCATCAATGGTGCGTTCCAGAACGTTACCAATGCCCCGGCCAACGCTGCTGTCATCACGATCTTCGGCACCGCGTCCGCAGGCTACTCGTTCAACCCGGCTTTCCACAAAGATGCGTTCACGCTGGCCATGGTCCCGATGTGGGCACCAGCCGGTGGTAAAGGCGTGGTCGATGTGACCCAAGCCGAGTACAAGGGCTTCCGCATCAAAGTCACGGAATTCTACGATGGTATGGGCGACGTTTCCATCATGCGTCTGGACGTTCTGTACGGCTGGGCTGCGCCTTATCCGGAACTCTCGGTCGGCTACGCGCTGTAAAATTTGCGGCCCCTTCGGGGGCTGCTTCTTCCCAAAACTTCAAGGAACTATCATGAAAAAATCGCTCTTCTCCCGTGCCGTGGCCTTTGCGGTCATGGCCATCACCGTAATCGGCACCGGTATCGCCAAGGCCTTCGAGCCGTACGGCCCCCTCGCTGTTCAGCCGAACGGCGTTCCTACCAGCGGCTTGCGCCTGCGCCAAGGTGGCTTCGTGCTGCTGGGCGGCGCTCGTGGTTACGCGGGTTATGCTGCGGGCACCATCGTTGAACTGCCTGCCAGTACCGAAGCCGCTCTGATCGCGTCCGGTCAAGCGACCTTGTCTGCTGGTCCCCCGACTGCTGGTCCTGTGTCGACCACCGCTAACTCCGGTTGCGTGACTGTTGCGGCTGCGGCTGCTTCGATTGTGGTGACCCATCCGGGTGTGACCGTACAATCCCAGATCGCCGCTACCGTGGCCCAAGCCGCCGCCGATGGTACGTTCCTGCGTGTTGAGCGTATCGTGCCCGCCAATGGTTCGTTCACCATTTACGGCACCGCAGCCGCAACTGCTGCCACGCTGGTGAAATGGGCGATCATCAATCCGAACGGCTCGTTCACCGCGCCGATCTAAACCAAGGGGGCTTCGGCCCCTGAACTCAGGAGAACGTAATGGAATATCCGAAAATGCTCTACTTCAAGGGCGATGTCAATAACCAGAAGACGGTTAACAACGAGGCCGAAGAAGATGCCTTGGGTGAAGACTGGATCGATGCCCCCGTCGACCCGCTCGCCGCTCCCGCCCCGGCCCGCATCGATACGACGCTGACCAAAAAGAAGTAGTCGCCCCGCCGCTCGGGCCGGTCCTCACGGGCTGATATAGCCGGGACCGGCCCGAGCGCCTCCCAGAACCCTCAAGAGGGATACCATGTCGCAAACAATCGCCGCAATTGATTTGATCCGTCGCTCGATGCTGCTGATCAATGCTGTCGCTGCCGGTGAAATGCCTGCTGACGGTGACCTGAATGATGCGTTGATCACGCTGAATGAATTGCTGGACAGCTGGAATCTCCAGACCTTGGCTGTGTACAATACGCCGGTCGAGAATTTGGTACTGACCCCCGGACAAGCGACCTATAATTGGGGCCCAACCGCAGGCCCAACCGGTTTTACGTCCCCCCGTCCGATTTTCATCCATAACGCGACCTGTGTGCGTGCTGGGATTACAACGCCGGTCGAGGTTATCACTCAGGATCAGTACGATGCTATTACTCTCAAGTCGACTTCGCAGTCCTTGGTCGAGAAGGTGTTGTACATCAACGATTTCCCGCTCGGCAAGCTGACCTGCTATCCAGTCCCGTCCGAGGCGGTTACCCTCAGTTTGAATACGAGCACCCAGATTGTCGGTCCGGTGACGCTCCAAAGCGTGATCGCACTGCCGCCCGGCTATTTGCGGGCTATCCGGTACTGCTTGGCTGTGGAATTATGGCCAGAGTACTCAAATTCGACCACCGACATCAACACTGTCAAGCTTATCGCTGCTGCTGCATTCGGCAAGGTAAAAGTGGCAAATAGCGACATCACCCCCTCGACCTTCGAAAGTATCCCTAATGTGGATTGCGGTCGGGACTGGGATTGGCGGAGTAATTAATATGAAAAACTTCCAAAAAATCGGCGTCGGAATTGATACCGTCCCTCTTTTGTTGGCGATCAAGCGTCGCCCGGACCTCTGGAAAGAGGACACGTACCTGCGTGACTATCCGCAAGGTCCTTTCAAGCAGATCGAATCGATCATGTTGCGCTTTCCTGAGAAGAGCGTCCACGAAACGGAAGCCGAACTCGAAAAGCACGTGGTCACTTATGACCAGCACGAAAATATCGATTACCCAGCGTACAAGCTCTTGCCGGAAGCCCGCCCACTGATCATGAATCTGATGGGTTACGTGGCCGGGGAGCGCTTGGGTCGGGTGATGATCAACAAGATCGCCCCGGGCGGAGTTATCTTCCCCCATATCGACACCAAGTCGCACACCGATTACTACAGCCGGTTCCACATTGTCCTTCAAAGTCAGCCGGGGGTCCAGTTCCGGGCCGGGGACGAGTCGATTTATATGGAAACCGGGGAAGCTTGGTGGTTCGATAACTCCCAAGAACACGAAGTCATCAATAACAGCGCCGACGACCGCATCCACATGATCGTCGACATCCGGACCTCGAAATGATTACCTGTCACATCGAATCCTTTGAAGAGCGGCTGGAGGAACTTAAAGTCCTGCTGCCGCTCCACTATGAAGAGTTGGCCCTCAATAAGGACCATGTCCCTCTGTCACCACAATACTCGATCTATATCGAGCGTGAGCGTAATGGCGGGCTGCTCTTCGTCACGCTGCGGGATGCCGGTGAACTGGTCGGATATTTTATCGGCTTCATTGCCCCCGGCCTGCACTACAGCACGTGTTTGACCTGTACCATGGATATCTTCTATGTTCGTGCTGATAAGCGGGTCGGTAGCGCTGGGGTTCGGATGTTTCGGTACGTTGAAGCAGAGTTAAAGCGCCGTGGGGTCCAGCGTTGGTTCATGGGATCCAAGATTCACGCCGACGCCAGCGCTTTGTTTAAGCGCATCGGGGCCGCGCCCGTCGAAACGTACTACAGCAAATGGCTGGGAGACTGATATGAAATTGCGACATGAACGGAAAGTCGATGCATTGTTGGATGGCGAACATCGTTATTGCGGTGTAGCCGCTGCCATCGTGGGCGGAGCTATTATCGGTGGTGTCGCCTCGAACAGCGCCTCGAACAAGCAAGCGAAAGCAGCCGGTCAAGCCGGTGAACTTTCGGATCGTCAGTATCAGCAAACTCGGACCGACCAGCTTGCACAATTGGCGACTCAGCGCGCAGACGGCGCCCCTTACCGTCAAGCCGGGTACGACACTCTGGCGCAACTGACTAAAGGTCTGGTGGCTGGCGGCGAATTCAATCGTAACTATACCATGGATGACTTTGTCAAGGACCCGGGATACGGGTTCCGTATCGAACAGGGCGAACAGGGCATCAACCGTGCTGCGACCGCCAGCGGTAGCCGTTATTCGGGAGCGACTCTCAAGGAACTGGCTCGGTTCAATAGCGGCCTCGCTTCCCAAGAATTCGGCAATGCGTATAGCCGCTACAAAAGCGACTTGGGCGACCGGTTCAACCGTTTGTCGGGCGTCGCGGGCACTGGTCAGACGGCGGTCACGCAGGCCGGTCAAGCTGGGCAAAATGCGTACGGCAACATCATGAACGCGGGCAGCCAGAACTCGACCAACCAAGCAAATGCGGTGCAGAACGCCGCCGCCGCCCGCGCTTCGGGGTATGTGGGTGTGGCCAACGCGGTCGGCAACGGTATGAGCCAGTACGCTAACAACCAGCAGCAGCAAATGTACCTGAACCAAATGAATTCATCGCCGCCACCGAATGTCGGCGAATATGAAGGTTACGGCGGCGCTGGTCCACTTTA
>Ga0181339_1000100_pt1 | contig 27333 bp, 36 predicted proteins | sample Sp13VDMM110DD_FD_130101 | JGI IMG/M metagenome (GOLD analysis project Ga0181339, IMG submission 130101) | Freshwater viral communities from Lake Michigan, USA - Sp13.VD.MM110.D.D | ecosystem: Environmental > Aquatic > Freshwater > Lake | place: USA: Michigan | collected 2013-04-23 | reverse complement strand
GCCATGGCGCGGACCTTCACGCCCGAGATGCGCAAACGGTCCGGGTGCATCCTGTCGATCTCCCACGAGGGCAAGCTGAAGATCGAGTACGGGCGGGTCAAGCCGCAGGAGCGCACCGCCGCGAAGGCGTCTTTGTCCGGCTCCAGCAACGAGTTCAGCGCCAAGCCGCCGGCGAAGCCCGGCGAGGTCGCCGTGATCAGCGCGAAGCTGGCCGACCGTCTGTCGCAGAGCCTGAACGGCGCCGTGTCCCACATGATCGCCAGCGACGCGCGCATCGCGGCGGCCGCGCTGGTCGCCGCCTTCGCCAGCGGAGGCGAGGTCCTGAACGTGAAGGTCGGCGGCGGGTCCGGCGGCACCGACACCGACTTCGAGAAGGTGTTCGCCGGCACGAGCAAGGCCACCGTGCCGGAGCTCATGTCGATGCTGATGAAGGTCGCGCAGCAGGCGGTGAAGGTCGGCATCGAGAGCCTCAAGTTCGAGGCGCTCCCCTCGCTGCTCGCCGCGCTGAAGCCCGACGTCGTCAGGAAGGCGATCGCCGAGCACTTCGACGCGCAGGACTACTTCGCGTCGATCAGCGTGGCCGGCATCGCCGACGCGACCCTGACCGTCATGGGCGAAGACTACGCCGCCAAGGTCGCGAAGATGGGCAAGGCCGACGCGGTGGCGTTCGCGATGAACAACGTCGCCTCCGTCGGCTGGCTTCCGAAAGAGCTGCGCACGGTCCACTACACCGGGCCGGTCGAGCGTGACGCGGCGCCGGTGAAGAAAGCGCCTGCTGCCGTCGCGGGCAAGCCAGGCAAGGCCCCGAAGAAACCGCCGTCGATGCTATCGAAGGCGCAGCAGAAAAGCATCACGGACCAGTCCAAGAAGATCCTGAAGGAGAATTTGAAGCCGGTCGATCCCGTCAAAAAGCCGGCGAAGAAGGCCGCGAAAAAGAAGGTCAAGTAGACAGCCGCGGGGCGACGTGTCATGCGTCGCCCCGGCCCTTAACCGAACGACGGAGGAACGATCGTGGTTTTCAAGACGCCCCTGCAATGGCCGCAAGGCTACCCCAAGACGACCGCGCGCAAGCTTGCGCAGTTCGGCGCTCGACGCGAATCGGGGGGGTTCCGCAGCCTGAACATGACCGAGGCGACGCGCCGCCTGCGCGACGAGCTCGCGCGACACGGCGTTCGCGACCACGACGTCGACGTGGTCATCTCCACGAACCTGAACGTGGGCGTGAGCGGGCTACCGCGCGCTGACCAGGGCGAGCCCGGAGATCCCGGCGTGTCCGTCTATTGGGAGACGTCGGGCGGCAAAACTCGCAACATGGCGATCGACATCTACACGCGCGTTGCCGACAACATCGCCGCCGTCGCCGCCACGCTCGAGGCCATGCGCGCGATCGAGCGCCACGGCGGCAAGGTGATCCAGGACAAGGCTTTCGCCGGGTTCGACGCGCTGCCGGCGCCGGACAGCTGCTGGCAGATCCTCGGGGTTCCGTCCGACCCGCGCACCCACACGAAACAGGCCGTCATCGACGCTTTCAAAGAGATGGCGCGCCGCACCCACGACCACCGCAACATGCCGATCGACATGAACGCGCTGGTCAAAGCCCGCGACGAGGCTTTGGCCAGCCTGCGCGGAGATCTGTGATGGGCGCGGTCCTGAAGCACGAGATAGTTCGCGGGCGCATGACGCCGGCCGACAAAGCGACCATCGAGCAGCTTGCCGCCAGCATGTTGAGGCCGACGCCCGGGAAGATCGCGGCCAAGATCAACCGCCACCCGGCGACGGTGGCGTGGTTCATGCTGACCCGCGGGCTCGTCGAGCGTAAGCCCGGGCGGGCGACGCGAACCTACCAGCGCAACGGCGTCACGGTTCACCCCTACACCGAGGAGCACGACGCTTTCATCCAGGATCTGCGGAAGCAGGGACTCGGGTATCGCCAGATCGCGCTGCAGCTGACCGCGCGGTTCGGGATCCATCGCAACGGCACAAGCGTCAACGTTCGCCTCGTCCAGCTCGCGGCCGCGCCGGACGAGTAGAGATCGGGCGTCTGCCGGTGCGCGTCCTCCGTCGCCGGCAGGCTAACCCGCGGGGCCGGTCTCGGGAGAGGACCGGCCCCACCTTTCCCTTCCGTTCAACAGGAGACAAAGATGCCGAGCTACCACGACCTGCACGTCACGACGACGCACATCCCGCGGACGTCGGTCTTCGACCTGCCGTTCATGATCGACGTCCGCTGCTGCCGAACCGCCGGCTGGCAGGTTTGGGACATGTCGGCGATCCACGGCGAGCACGGCAAAAAGATCGCCGGAGAGTTCGCCGCCGACCACGAAGGCCTGCGCCTGGACGTCGCCGGCCACGTCATCGTCGACTCGCTTCCGTCGGCCAGCGTTTCGTTCCCCTACCTCGCCGTCGCGCGTCGATGCGGCGTCGGCTACGGGGAGGTTCTGAGCTACGTCGACTGGCTGGACCGCTTCTACTGGGTCGCGAAGGACAGATCCGCGGTCGATCGCCTGCACCCATGGCACGACGCCGTGGTCGACGCGTTCGTCCGAGAAAACACGCGCAGGGGAATCGTCGAGTGACGGTCAAGAAAGACGGCGAGGTCCACGTCATCTACTGCGACGAGTGTCCCGAGGACATCGAGACCGGCCTGGTCGAGTTCGGCGCGGCCGTCGCCATGTCCCGCGTCGCCGGATGGCGCACGTTCAAAGGCCCCGACGGAAAATGGGCGAACGCCTGTCCGGCCTGCGTTCTCACGTTCGCCATGAGCAAAGGAAAGAAGCCATGATGGAGTACAAGGAGGTCGCGCTGCCGCTGCCGCCGATGAGTTTCGCCGGTCGCTCCGTTTTCACCCACGGGTTCACGACCGAGCAGCCTAACCCCAACGGCCACACGTTCTCGCTGCCGGTGACGGGGCCGAGGATCTCTCCCGTCGCGATGATCCAGGCCGAGGCGATCGACGGCTGGCGCCTCGTCTGCGTCGACGCCACGCACGCTTACTTCGAGCGCGGCCTCGGTCCCGACGTCGCGTTCGTTCCAGCCGAGAACGGCCATCTTGACCGTGTCGCGTTGTTCAACGCCGACACGCTGAACCGCGTCCTGTCCGACATCTACGACGAGATCGGCTGCGCGCACGACAACGAGGCCGCGCTGGCCGCGATCGCCGCGATGCACGCCGGCGCCGACGGATGGTACCGACACGTCAAGCGTCGGACCACTTACCGCACCGTCTGCATGGAGTTCGCCAACGAGTTCGTCGCCGAGGGTCCGCACCTCACAAGCGCGGCGCTGATCTACTGCGCGAAGCTCGGGAAACACGCGAAGGTGCAGGGCCGGATCGCGCCGGGAACGCCCGTCGTCTTCTACAGGGCCGAGGAGGACGGCACGCTTTGGGCGCGGCCGGCGGCCGACTTCTACGACGGGCGGTACGAGAAGATCAGCGACCAGGTCGACAGGGGGTTCGCCGCTGACGCGGCGCGGTACCGATGGCTGCGTTCGCGCGATCTGGAAACGATCGTCAAAGGCGGCGTGTTCGCGGGGATGACGCCTGCGAACGTCGTCATCAACGAGGGCCACCTCGACGTCTACATCGACGACGAGATCCGCAAGGCTGCGGCGTTCTAGCCGACGGTCATCAAGGCACGCCTGTTTCGCCGGTGACGAGGAACGTGACCATGAGCCCGGCGAACAGAAGCATCGCTACCCACGCGCCGATGTTGACCCACCGGCGCTGCGGGACTCGGTCGTTCACGCCGCCCGGCGCGGCCAGGTGGCAGACCGCGGCGATGACGCTGGTGTACAGGGCGTAGCTGACGATGTCGGTCTCCAGCAGCCATCGGGGCTGACCGAGCAGGCGCCACACGATCGACCACGTTCGGATGACGACCGTCGACAGAGCCGAGAAGAAGATGCCGAGCGCGAGCACGTCGGCGCGGTCGAGCGGGCGGAGGTCGACGATGATCTGCAGCACCGGCGGAAGGTAGGCCACGCACACGCCCGCCCACAGCGCGACGAGCGCGAAGTTGAGCATCACGACCAGCGGCGCAGCGTCGGTGAAGTAGGCGATCAGTGCGAACAGGACGTTGGGGAGGATGAACAGCCAGGTGAAGCGTTTTTTGTTCACGGTCTCCATCTTCACGTTCTCTCCAAAAGCGTGTCGAAGGTCCGCTTCAGGTTTTCTGTTTGCCCTTGGATCATCCCGAGGAGGACGTTGCTGTCGTTCCTGGCTTGGGCAGCTATGTTCTCGACCTCGGCGACGCGTCGCTCGCGGATCTCGGCTTCCTCTACGGGAAGGAACAGGATCGTTCGGATCACCTTGGTCAGCGGCGACATCAACCGACCTCCGTGTCGCTCTTGAGGTACTTCTTGAGCCGCAGGTTCGTGGCTGCCATCTGAGCGTCGGCGGCCACCGCCACCGAGTGGACCTTCAAAAGAGCGTCCGCGCAGGATCTGGCCGTCGCTCCATTGGAAACACCCTCCGAAACTCGTTTCTCCTGGATGGCGTCGTAACGCTTCTCTTGCCATCTGATCACCAGCGCTAGAAGAACCACGATGGCCCACGGGCCACCTTTCTGCAGCAGCTCGACCAGGCCGGCTATCTCGGTCATAGCCGGCCTCCGACCGGTTCACGTCTGCGGCTTGGCTGCCGCGGCATCTTCGGCGATCGCGGCCGCGGCGGCGTCGTCGAAGTCCTTGTCGAGCGCGACCTCCGCCGCCTCGAGGGCGTCCAGCTGCGCCATGTGAGTGCTCGGATCCGACTTCAGCACCATGATGACGTTCTGCACCACCGGCTTCAGATCCTTGTACTGCTTGGCGACGATCGGGGCGGCCTCGACGACGAAGTCGACCGCCTTGGTGACGAACGCCGTCTTCTCGGCGCCGAACAACTTCGAGATGGACGGCAGGGCGGCCTGCAGGAAGCTCAGGCCGAGCGGGAGCATCTGTTCCAGGTTCAAGGCTTCGCTCCTTCTGTTGCGGCGGCGTAGGTCGCCACCATCTCTTTGATCGTGCCGATCGACTGGACCAGCGCGTTGTAGAGACCGGTCTTGCCGAGCGACCCGGGGTTGTCCCGCATGAACTTCTGCAGGTCGTCACGGGCAACGCGGCCGGCCTTGACCGTCGCGATGATCGTCGGAGTGTAAGCCGGATCTCGGCACAAAGGTCCGTTGGTCCCCGTGCATCGCTTCAGGCGCAGATAGTTCGTCGCGGTGACCTGGACCGCGTCGAACGAGTTGCTGGCGATCAGGACCATCTCCGGGGAGACCTGAACGTTCTCGACGGCGGCCGCCGCGCTGGTGACGAAGCCGACGGCGTCGCTGACCTTCTGCAGCCCCGCGCACCCGCCGAGCGACAGCGCGAGCGCGGCGACGACGGCGATTGATCTAAGCGTTCTCAATTTGGCATCCCTCCTGTTTTGACGACCTGGTTGCTTACGGTGGACTGGACGAGCGCGGGATCGGTCACCTCGATGGTGCCGACGACCTCGGGCATGGCCGCGGTCGCGTCGAGGAGCGCGGTCTTCGTTTCCTGGGACGCGATCGTCATCGCTCCGTTGCCGGCGTAGGGCTGCGCCAGGACGGCGCCGGTGGCGTTGAGCAGGGCGATCTTCGCGGAGTCGCTGTCGGCCTTCGACGGGTCCGCCGCGATCTCGTTGACGGACGCGATCTGGTTGGTCGGGCTGGCGGCGTTGACGCCGCGGATCGACCCGTAGAGAACCGCGCCGGCGCCGATCAGAGTCACGACCGTGTTCAGCGTGTCGCCGAGCTGCGTGATGAACGTCTGCGCCTGCTGAAGGTCGAAGCCCTTGGCCTGGAGACCGAAGATCGTGAACGCGGTACCGGCCACGACGCCGGCGTACCTGGTGGCGGTGTCGACCTGTTTTCTGCTGGGAAGCCACATGAGGCCGGGTCTCCGGTTGATGCTGATCGGACGTAGCATCAACCGGGAGGCGAGCGCACCAAAAAAGTGCGGTTCCGCTCAGGCTTCGTCGGACGATATCTTGCCGCTGCTGCTGATCACCGGCAGATGCGTCATCCCGGTCCGGTCGGGGAGGGGAACGCCGGCGGGCCACCAATAGCCTTTGTTCAGCCGGGACACGGCGAACGGTGCGATCGTCACCGCGTCGGATTGGTTGCCGCCCAGGCCCATGACGTTGCCGTGCTGGTCTTTCCCTGCGACGATGGTGATGTGGCCGCCGCCGTCGCGCAGCATGGGAGCGAACGCGCCGACGGCCGGGCCGTCCAGGCGCAAGCACGGCCATTTCTTCGGGTTCGCGAAGTCGAGCGCCCACAGCGTCTCCGTCCCCTCGAGGCCGACCTTCGTCAGCGTGTGGTTGGCGAACAGGGCGCACCACGCGATGCTGTCGTGCGTGTAGACCTTGGCGACGTCGCCGCCCTCGTCTTTGGCCCAGTCGATGATGATCGGGTTGTCGCGAGATCCGGCGAACTCTTTCACGCCGAGCAGGTTCATGCCGGCCTCGAACCAGAGCGCGCGCTGGATCTGCGCCGCCGGCAGGACGATGCTGCTGCTGATGTTGATCACGGCGCCCGTCGCGTTCGGCGTGGCCACGGCGACGTCGATCGCTCGAGCTGTCACGCCGCCGACCACGCCGTCGACGGTCAGTCCGGCGGACCGCTGAAACGACCTGACCGCGGTGTTCGTCGCCGGGCCGAAGAAGCTCGTTCCGGACAGCTTGTAGCCGACGGCGCGCAGGCCGAGCTGGATCTCCTGCACCACCGGGCCCGACGAGTTTTGTCGATAGAGTTTGCTTCCAACGGATGTTTCGATCGTCATGTTCGACCTACCTCTGGCTGAAAAAGAAAAGGGCGCGGCTCGCGCCACGCCCCGATCTATCGCACAGAAGCATCAGGTCGTCATGGTGAGATCGGCAACTCTTTCCACTGCCAGGACGTGACCACGATCAGGTTCGGCTGCGCGCCGCGAACCGACAGCCCCGTGCCGGGAGACAGCGTCAACGGCGGGTCGAACGTGTAGGTCCGGTCGTCCTCGTTTTTTCCCGGCCACATTTCATAGATCGGCCGAACGCCCGTCACCCCCGAAGCTGGAACGTGCTCGACCCGAAATTCGGCGGCGCCGAGCGCGGTGTCGGCAACGTCTTTGCACCGAGCCGCGTTCGTTTCCAGGGTTGTTTTCGGGACCGTTTCAATCACAAGATCAGCCCCCCGAGTGCAGGTCAACTCGTACTGACCGGTCAGGGGAAACTTGACGACGGAGCCGGTGACGGGGTCGTTCCTGACGCCCTCGTTCCAGATCGCTCCGCACTTCGGAACCTGCTCCCACGACACCGCCGCGAAGACGATGGTGCTGACCAGAAGCTTTTTGCCGGACGTCGCCGGGTTCCATATCTGTGAAAAGTTGTAGCCGCCGCCGCCCGAGCCGGCGATGTTCATCCCGACGAAGTTCTCGCAAGCGGCGTGAGCCTGGCTCACGAGCATCGACGCCGCGATGGCGAGAATGGATAGTCTTCGCATGATCATGTGATGCCGTCCTGTTGTTGTTAGAGATACTGCGCCCCGGTCGAGACGCTACCAGCAGCGTTGCCAGGAAGATAGCTGGCTCCGCTGCCGTTGGTGTCTATCACAGCGTTGCCAAGTCCGATGTAGCGAACGCCGGTGGCCGCGCCCGACCATGTGATGCCGGGCACAGAAACAAGCGACAGGTTTCCCGCGTAAGCGAAAGCCACGGCGAACGCGGGCGTGCCGCTCAAGGTGACGGTCCCGAGGTAGCCCAACTCGATCTGGCCCTGCGCCAGAGCCAGCAGATGATAGTTTGCCCCGCCGCTGATGACGTAGCCGCCGCCGGACGTGATGATCTTGCCGAACGCGCTCGCTTGCATGTGGCCAGATCCCGCCGAACCGAAGCGCATGTTCGGGCCGAACGTGACGACCGCGTAGTTGGACGCCTTGATGCAGTAGCCGCTCGTCGTCGTGCGGAGCTCCATCCCGTTGATGGTGATCCTCGCGCCGTTCTGTATGTCAATCATGTTGTTGGCGGTCGCGTTCATCACGACGTTCGCCGGGGTCGTGGTGTTGCCGACCATCGAGAGGATACCCCCTCCCGTTTGCGGCTGGATCGCAACAAAAGGGGTCGTGTAGTTGCCGTCTGCCACGTTAACGGTCACGTTGTAGGCGTTGAAGTCGAGCTGGATCAGCTTGTTGTAGGCGCCCTGGACAGTTTTGCACGGTGTTCCGCCCGTGAGGCAATCGTTGCTGTCGCTGCCGCCCGTGTCGTTGACGTAATAGTTGGCGTTGCCCGTCAGCTTGATGCGACCGCCAGATGCCGAGCAGGTGATCGCCCCGGACGCCGCGAACGTGCAGTCACCCGACATGGTACGTGGCACCGGCGCAGCGCCGGTTTGGCCCACCATGATCTGCCCGTTGGTCATAGCCGCCGCCGCGACAGGAGCTGCGCCGGCACCGCCGCCGTAGATCAAGCCGTACTGCGTCAGCGCAGCCGAGGACGCGATGGTCGTGGTCGAGCTGTAGTACGGGATTCCTCCCGACGTCCCGCTCGCCGGATAGACCGTGGTGCTCCACCCGACGTTCGCGGCCGCGCCGGCGGTCTGCAGCATCTGGCCGCTTGTGCCGGGAGGTAGAAACGTCCAGGTGCTGGCGTTTCGATAAGCGATGCTGCCCTGCGTCGTGCCGAGGACGTTCTCGAGAACGCCGTTGACGGACACGTCGCCGGGCGCGCCGGTGCTGCCCGATACGTTGGCCTTGACGGTCCCGGTCGTCATCGTCGCCATCTTGGCGTTGGTGACGGCGCTGTTCGCGATGGTCGATGCCAGCGCGCCGGCCACGGTCGTGACGTCGCCGGTCAGCGCCGGAAACTGCGCGGCCTGCAGCGTCCCTGTCAGGCCGGTGGTGGGAAGGCCGGTGCCGTTCGTCAGCGTGGCCGACGCCGGTGTGCCGAGCGCGCCGCCGACGAAGTAAGCAGCCCCGGTGCCGACCTCGTCGGTCAAGCAGCCACGAAGGTTGGCGCTCGACGGCGTGGCCAGCCATGTCGCGCAGCCGGTCCCCAGGCCGGTCACGGACGCGAGCGGCAGCCCCGTGGCGTTCGTCAGAACGACGGCGGACGGCGTCCCCAGGTTCGGCGTGGTCAGGACCGGGTTGGTGCCGAACACCAGCGCGCCCGTCCCGGTCTCGTCCGAGATGACCGTGGCGAGCTGCGCCGACGTCGTCGCGGCGAACGCGTTCAGCGTGTTCGCCAGATAGGCGACCGTGCCGCCGGCGCCGAACGCCGCCGTGCTGCCGTCGGTACCGGTGAGGGTCAGCGTGTTCGAAGCGGTCAGCGTCTTGCCTGCGCCGAGGGTCAGCGTGCCGGTGCCCGCGGTCCATGTGTTGCCGTTGTAGGTTTTGTTGGTGAGCGCCTCGGCGCCGGCGCGCGTCGCAAGCGTGCCCGTGGTCGGCAGCGTGACGTTGGTCGCGCCGGTCAAGGCCAGCGTCGCCGCGAACGATCCCGTGACCGAGAGATCGCCGCTGATCGCGATCGACCCGCCGAGGTCCAGCAGTCGGCTGGCGTCGTTGACGCGGAAGAACAGCGATCGGTTGGCGGTCAGGGCCTCGGTGTCGGCGAGGATGACGTTGAAACCGCCTCCGCCCGACGCGAGGATGCCGAGCGAGGTCATCCCGCTGTAGGTGCCGCCGACGATCGTCGGGTTGTTGATCGCCGGCGCGGTGCCGAACACCGCGGGCCCGGTGCCGGTCTCGTCGGACAGCACCGAGGCGAGCTGCGCGCTGGTGGTGGTCGCGAACTGAGACAGCGGGCCGGTGGTGACCGCGCAGGTCGGGCAGGCGTAGGTGGTCACGCTGGACGGGAACGACACCGTGAGCGGGTTCGTCGCCGCGAAGCTCGCCGCCGCGCCGCTGGACAGCGGCCCGATCGTGACGCCGTTGATCCGGACGTACATCCCGGCCGTCGTCGTCCACACGTCGCCGTTCGCCGGCAGGCTCGGCGCCGTGCCAGGCGAAACGTTCAAGCCGGACCCGCTCGCCGACGACGGAGCGGTCGTCACCTTGCCGGTGAACACGCCGCCGGCCGAGTTGATCGGAGTGTAGTTCAGGACGTCCTGCTTGCGCTGGAAGTAGCTGTTCCACTGCGCCGCCGTCGGCACCTGGCCGGTGATCAGGTTCGGAGACGACTGAGCCACGGCCTCCGTGCCGAACAGCAGGAGCGAGACGATCGCGATCGCGTTGGTTTTCTTCATGGTGCTCAACCTTGCTTCGTCAGGTCAGGGATCTTGTAGTCGTCGACGGTTTCGGTGGTCAGGTCGTCGATGTCGCTCAGGGCGACGGCCACAGCGCGGGTGATCGCGGCCTCCGCGGCCAGCATGCTTTCGTTCAGGTCCAGCAGCGCCGTGTCCTCCGGAGGGCGGATGGCGCGGACGTCCTCGGCGAAATCGACGGTCGGAAATTGTGGCTTCGGCAGGTCGGCCAGCTTCTTCAACACGGGGTGTTCCGAGACGCCGATTTTCGCGGCGAGGGCGGCCAGGATGCCGACGTTCTCGCCCCGGACGCGCGCCGCTTTTTCCTCGTAGGCGTCGACCAGGATCATCGAAGATTGCTCGGCGCCGGCGACCAGCTGCTGCCGGAGGACGTCGTCGGCCGCCGCGATCTCCTCGACCTTGATCTGATGCAGAGGACGCTTGTTCTGCGACATCACCGACGAGCGCGCGCTGGCCTCTGCCGAGCGCAGCAACATCTCAAGGTTTTTCTTTTTGGACCGGAGAACCTCCTCGGCCGGAGGGTCGTCGTCCTCGATCTCGAAAACGACGTTGCCGAGCTCGTCGACGGCAGACGCCACGACGCTGTTCGGCGCCTGCGGCGCGGGGCACGACACCCACCTTTCGATCTCCGCGACGTTCGGGTTCTTCGCGTCTTCGGCGACCCGTCGCTCCCTCTCCAGCCATTCCCTGACCTCGTGGGCGTGCGCCGCGGCCTGGACCTCGAACCCGGGGTTCGCTCGAAGAAAAGATTTCTTGATGCTGAACGACATGCGTTCTCCTTAAAGCTTCTGCAGCCAGTCGGTGATGGCGCAACGAAAAACGTTGTTGTGCGGCTGCCCGGACCCGGACACCGACGTGTTGTAGAGGTGCTGATGCCCGTTGCCCTGGATGCTGGTCGTGAAAGAGTAAGCGTGCCCGTGGTCGATGTTTGTGTAGGTCACGATCTGGTTGGCGATCGCGACGAACTGACCGACGCCTCCGTCGTTTCGAGCGGTGAAGCCCGAGAAAGACGGCTGATCGTAGTTGTGGGTGTGCGGGTTGTTCTGGTTCATGCCGGTCGTGCTGCCGCCGCCGGTATGGGTGTGGTTCATGGTCTCGGTCGTGGTCGTGCCGTTGTGGTCGTGCGGCCCGTTCTCCGCGAGCGTGTTGGCGTGAAAGTTCTCGCCGACCATCGACCCGGTCGTGCCCACGTTCCCGAAGATCGGCGGGACGCCGGCGAGTCGTCCGGAGGTGAACTCGTTGCCGATCATCCCGGCGCCTGCCATGTCGTAGACTTGGATCGGCTTCAACGCGTTGAAGTCGGCGAGCGGGTTCGCGCCCCGACCGCCCGTGACGGGGCAGATCGAGTTGGAGAACTTGAGCCACGTCTTGACGTACAGAAAAACCGTCGTCGGGCTGGCGAAAGACGCCAGCGACCCGGACGCGCCGATCGTGTAGCCGTTGCGAGCGCGCACCCATCCGACCGGAACGTCGTCGGGGAAGATGTTGCCGCGGATGTCGCCGGTGCCCCAAACGTTGGGGGGCGAAACCCAGTTGGCGCCGAAGGCGTCAGGATCGGACGTGTTGTCGTCAACCGTGCTCATCCAGAGGTTTCCCGGGACGATCCGCGACCGGACGACGGCGTCCGCTGGATAGCCGTTCGCCTCTATCGCGAAGTCGGAGTCGTAGTAGAGCGGACCGCCCGCGGAGAACCACCTGTCCCACGACGTCGACCGAAACAGGATGCCGTTCTGGTCCTGCCCGAACGGAGGGATGCCGCCTGCGTCGATCGGCTGCATGTTGACCGGGACGAACCCGTCGTTCAGCGAAGCGCGGCCAGGGTTCACGCCGATCTGCGACGACGTCGGGATGTCAGAGATGTAGGGCGCGCCAGCGTTGGCGGCGAACGGGATCGGGAATTTGACCGGAACGTCGATTTTTTTCATGGCTCAGATCACCTGGACGATTGTCGCCGAAACACCGCTCGGCTTCGGAAGAACCCCGGACTGCGACAGGATGGCGAGCTCGACCGGCTGCAGCAAAAACTCGAACGTGTAGGTCATCGTCATGTCCCCGCCGTCCGTGCAGTAGGCGTTACCACGTCCGGGGAAAAGGCTGCGCAGGATTTTGTTGATGCTCGGGATGGATCCGTCCGAAACGTTGGCGAACGCCTTGGCCAGCAGCAGCACGCGGTAGGGCTCGTCGGCCAGGTCGAAGTTAGACGAAAGCTGCGCGCCCACGTAGAACGGCGCGACGTTGTAGGGCTTCGCGCTCAGGCTGGTGGCCTCGGCGAAGCCGAAGTAGTCGCGGTCCTCCGAGATCCGGAGCGTCCGGCTGACGCCGACGATCCTGCCCCACACGTCGAGCCCGTGGCCGATCGCCGTGTCGATGTTCCAGACGTTGTCGAAGAACAGGTCCATGTTCACGGACTGGTCCATCGCCCCCCAAAAAGAACTGATCAGGGACGTCAGGATGTCGCTGTTGGCGTACTGGCTGATGATCGTGTCGCGATACTTGAACGACTGGCCGAGGCCGCCGCCGATCGCGGTCACGCCGATGACGAAGCTGCCTATGCCTCCGCGATCGTCGTCGACTCGAGGGTATGAGGGGCCGCTCACAGCAGGCTGACCTGGATGTTGCCGGCGGCGACGGTCGGAACCTGGTCGATCTCCACGCTCACGGAGTCGTTGATCGGCCGGGACGCTTTGATCGCCCGGGACGAGACCGTCTGCGTGATGTTGAGCATGTAGGTGCCGACGCCGCCCGTGCCCGTTCCGAGCGCGTTGATCTGCGTCCCCGACGTGATGACGCTGTCCACGTCGCTGACCGTCTGGCCGACCGCGATCACGCCGCTCGTCATCGCCGTGACCGTCATCACCAGGCCGGCGATCGACGCCGTGAACGACGCCTGCGGGACGTTGGCCGACCCGATCCGGATCGACACGATCTGAGCCCAGGGCCCGAGCGCGGCGATCCCCGCGTAGAACCTGCTGGCGTAGATCAGCGACCCGATGCTCGCGCGCTGGCCGCCGTCGGACCCCGAGAACGCCGCCATGATGGCGTTCTGGATCAGCGCCGTCGCGTTGTCAGGGATCAGGGGGTTGTTCGCGAGCGTGACCGCGAACAGAACCTCCAGCGCGTCGGGGATCTGATATTTCACGGTGTAGGTCGGATATGGGAACGAGTAGCCGGACGATGTGTCGGTGACGACGATCACCGTGCTGCCGTTGTACGCGCAGCCGGGAGACTTCTTCGTCCAGATCGCCAGCGCGACGGCGTCGGGATCTCCGCCGGCGGCCGCCACGTAGAGCGACTTCGGCGCCAGCGTGTAGCCGTTGATGACCAGCGGCGTGTCGTTGACGTTCTCGGTGACGTAGGCGTCGAGGACGCCGTCCACGTCCAGCACGGCGCCGCGGATCGACGGCATCGACCCGCGCGAGTTGAGCGCGACGGACAGCTGCCGGCGCTCCTCGAACTCGGCTCGGCTCTCCACGTCCCGGCCGAGCACGCCGTCGGTCAGGTTGACGATGCTCTCCCACCCGTTGATCGACTTGTAGATCTTGTTGAGAGATCCGTCGGGGCAGGGGATCGAGCCGGTGACGGTGCACGCGAACGGGAGAGTGATGCTTCCGCCGACGGGGATCTCGCCCTCCTGTGTGCATTGGTAGACGTTGCCGTCCTGCGCCACCGCGAGCGCGCCGACCGGGATGATCACGCCGGTCAGACCGGCGCAGACCGCCGAGACCACGGTCGGCTGCGAAGACTGTCGCTCGATGTTGTAGATCCGTCCGATCGCGTCCTGCATGCGACCCTGCGCGAAGGCCGGGTCGACCTGGTTCGTGTAGTAGACGAACGTGTCGTAGGCGTTCCCGATGATCGCCGTGTCGCTCGTGGCGAGCTGGCCTTGCGGCGTCTCGAGCGAGGGGTTGAGGCCGCCGCCGAAAGCGTCCTGCATGTCCTGGAACCGACCGACGAAGATCTGGTCCTCCGGAGGAGCCTGGAATCCGTTCGGTCCGAAGACCGCCTTGGGAACGTTGGTCGTCGCCATCAGAAACCTGCCGCCGTTACGTTGCCTTGCCTGTCCGTCACCTGGACCTGTCCGGTCATCCTTCGGTCGACCACTCCGGAGATGAAGCACTTGGCGGACACCACGCCGGGGACCGTCTTCGCGGCGTCCACCATGCGGGCCTTGGTCAGCGCGACGTTCGGCTGGCGTCCGAGGATGTCCTCGTAGTAAGGCACGCCCTTCGCCTTGTTGTACCAGAGCTCGCCTTTGAACAGGCGGATCGCGCTGGCCGCGTCCTGCGCCATGGCGTAGGGAACGTCTGCGACCGCCCAGTTCCCGGACGCGTCCAGAACGAAGTCCCACGTCACTGTGTCGAGGAGAAGCGTGCGCATCATGTGGTCCTAGCCGAGCGAGGGGTCCAGAAGCAACGTTCTTATGCCTGCGACTGCGTGGTCAACGTGCCGGCGCCGCCCTGCGTGGTGTGGTGGTGCGTCTTCAGGCCGATCCCGCCGGCGGTGACCTCGTTGGCCGTGATCGTGCCGGTGGTGGTGATCGCCTTGTCGTAGACGCCGCCGGCCAGCGCGTTGATGGTGCCGCCGAGCTGGACGTTGTCCTTGAACGTCACGATCCCGGTGAACGTCCACCCCGTCACCGAGTCGACCTCGAGCTTCTTGCCGCCCTTGAACGTGAAGTCGCCGCCGTCGTCCTTGAACTCGATGAACTGCTCGGGGTCGCCGTTCATCAGGCCGCAGATGTAGACGCCGTCGGCGGGGCTGAACTTGCGGTTCGACCCCGGCTGCGCGGAGCCTTTCGTCGACTTCACAGCGGAGATGTCGCGGTCGGCGCAGACCATTATGCCCATGTCCCCCTCGGCCGGCGTCCCCTTCACGGCGCTCTTCCCCCACTGCGCCGTGATGTAGGAGATTCCATAAACCGTTCCCTGGTCGGTGACGTTTCCGGAGCCGTCGACGAGCTTCGTCAAGATCTCCACGTCGACGGTTTTGGCCGCGGCGTCGACGGCCTTCACCTTGACCAGCTTCATCGTCGAGATCCCGGCCAGCGCCTGCTGGATGACGAACTGCTCGACGTTGGTGTCGCTCGACGTGTCGCTCGGGTGCTGCTGGCCGTAGCCGAAGTTGCCTTGCTCGTCGGCCATCAGCGTTGCACCGGCGCCGGATATTTCGGGTTGTAGGCCAAGATCGAGATCTCCCATTTTCCGTGCGGCGTGAGGCACTCCAGGTCGTAGTCCATGCCGTAGATCGCCCACTCGCCGCAGGCCGGTTTCAGCCTGCTCTCGACCTGGATCTTCTGGCCGAACCCGATCGACGGGTTGAACAGGCACTTCAGCGCGATCCCGTAGGCCGTGTAGCTCGGGTAGCCGATCATACCGGTGTCGGGGGAGATCAGCGGAACGGAGCCGTTCCGCGCCCCGTTCTTCGGCCAGATGGCAAGCTTGCCGTTGTCGATGATCATGCTGACGCCGGCGTCCTTGGCGATCGCCATCGCCTGCGTCTTCGGCGACCCGGAGTAGTAAGGGTTCGACAGCTTGGAGGTCACGCCGCTGTTCTCGAACGACAGGCCCATGGTCGCGGCCAGGCTAGACAGGAGCGTCGCCACGTCGCCCGACCCTTTCATGCTGGACACCGGCGTCGGGACGGTCGCGTCGGGCAAACCGGTGTGCGCCGTGATCCTGAACGGAACGTTCGGCGACGACGCGAAGTCGGCGTACGCGCTCAGGATGTAGCCCTGAAAAACCGTCGACAGGCCGTCCTCGTCGCCGGCCTGCAGCACGATCGAGTTCTTCGGAACGAGGTTGATCTGCATGCCGAGCGTCGAAAGCTGGTTCATCTTCGACTCGGACATGCCGTAGATCGTGAGGTCCATCGCCGAGTCGGACGGCCCGCCGGCTTTCGATATGTGCGCGCTCATGCGCAGCCCCGACAGCGTCACGGTGTTTCCGCCGCCCTCGAACCGAGGCTGCTGCGTGTTGCTTCCAGACGGGGCGAGCGAGATGGTCACCTCGAGGATCTTTTTCGTGAACGCCAACGTCAGCCCTCCGTAGCGGGGATCTCGGTCTCGCTCAGATAGCATAGAAGGTAGCGCGTTCCGAACCCTTCGTAGCTAGGGTCTGTGCCCTGCCCGTTGTCGTCGGTCTGTTGGTCGATGAACGTCAGGTCTCCCGAGAACCCGAGGTATCTCGACCTGACGATCCTGTTCAGGTTCTCGCACTGCACGCCGGCCACGACGAGATCGTTGTTCGAGTAGACGTCGATGAACACGCCGTAGAAAAGCTGTCGGACGTTGATCTGGCAGCTCTGTCCGTCGAGCTGCACGCTCAAGGTCTGCGACGGGACGGCGCGGAGGGGGACGATCTGCATCACTGAACCTTTCCGACGATGTCGGGGATCGGCTCTTTGACGACGACGGGCTGCACGGTGCCGCCGTTGACCTGGGTCGCGCCGCTCGCCGACTTCGTGTCGCTGAACGCTGCCTGCGCGGTCAGGCTGATCTGCGTCATCCACACGTCGACCGAGATCAGGCCGGCGCCGCTCGTCGCCGTGCGCCGGTAGTCCTGCCGCTCGAAGTTGACGCTGGTGTAGATCATCTCCGGCGTGGAGACGTCGTAGAGGTTCAGGTCGCCCATGACGGCGCTGATCGACTCGAGGAAGTCCGCGCGATCGCCCACGTTGCCGCCGCCGGAGAACCGCAGCTTCACCGCGAACGGCGTCTGGACCTTGTCGTAGTTCTCGAACGATCCTTCCTCTTTCTGGTAGTCCGACGTGATCCACGCCTCGCGGTACTCCAGCGAGACGACGCTGTCGGCGAAGATCACTTGCTCCCCGTCCAGGAACACGCCCCACGCGGGCGCGGAGGATCCGAACAGGAAGTCCAGAGCGTCCTCGACCAGGAACGCGATCGGCTCCGGCACCGCCAGCACGTCACGGATCAACGCCGGCACGCCGGGGACGAACGGAACGTTCGGGAACAGCGCCATCTCACTGCCCCCCGGTGTTGGCGTTCGCGGCGCGGCTCTGGCGGGCCGTGACAGCTTCCTGGAACTCGCGGCCGATCTGTCGCCCGTCGCTGCCCGGCGGAACGGTGATGTTCACGGTGTCGATCGTGGTCGTGCTCGTCGAAGCGCCGCCGCCCTGGCCGATGCCTGCGAACTGGCCGATGCCGTTGTTGCGGGCGCCGTACCAGTCGGCCCACCCGCGACCCGACGTCGCCGCGTATTTCAGCGCGTACTCGATCCCCTGCTTCTCGGTTTCTGGCTTGGACGGGTCGAGGCCGGTGTCTTGAACGAACTTGTCGCCGAGGCTCGGGCGCGACGGGTTTTTGCTGATGTTGAGCTGGAAAGCGCCGTACGATTTTTCGCCGGGCACCGTGCTGACGAAGTTGTTGAAACCCTCGGTCTTGGCCACGCGCAGCGCGACCTCGGGATCGATGCCGTTGCGGCGAGCGACGTCGCGGATGAACTCGGCCTTCTCCTCTTGGGACTTGAACGCTCCCGTCGAGGCCGTCGCTGCCGCCGCGGGCGCTTTCGGGCGGTCGAACGCGGTCAAGGGCTCCTCTTTGCCGTCGTCGCGCCAGCCCATCGAGTTGCCGGTCGACATTTTGTTCATGAACCGCTTGCCGAAGTCGATGGTCTTGAACAACGCGGACTGGCCCATCGTCTGCGCGCTGTTGATCATCGCGTTCCACCGCTGCGACAGCTTGGTGGCCTCGTCGGCGTTCTCTTTCGTCAGACCTTTGATCGCGGCCAGCTCCTGCTTCAGCCTGGCGCTGCCTTGCATCAGGAGGTCGATCGACGCCGGGTCGAGACCGAGGCGTCTGCCGAGCAGGCCGGCCTGAGCTTGCCCTTCCGGACCGCGGTCGGCGATCGCCTTCATGTTGTCGGCGAGGTCGAACAGGCTCTGCTCGACGCCTTTGTTGACGTCGATCACTTTGCCGCCGGCCGTGCTGATCGCGCGGAAGTCCGCGATCATCGGGGAGACGATTCCGACCTTCCAGCCGGCGAACGCGTCGGACAGCGTGGTGAACGAGTTCGCCATCGCCGAAGCGTCGCCGCCGAAGATCTTGGCCAGTCCCTGCCACTTCGTGATCGTCTCGGTGCCGACGCCGATGCTGCGGGACAGGCGGTTGACGCTGGCCGCGGCCTCGATGGTGCCGCTGGCGAAGCTGACCAGGAATTTGCCCGCGCCGACGGCGGCGAAGAACCCTGACGCTTGCCGCGCGAGCCCGGCGATCGCGCCGCCCGTGCTCTCGACGGTCTTCTCCGCGTTCTTGGCGCGGCTCTCTAGCTCGTCCTGCGTTTGCTTGAACGACTGGACGACTTTCTTCTGCTTCGCGTCGAACTTCGACGGGTCGAGCCCGAGTTCGACGACGAAGCTGTCGATGACGGTGGCGCCCATGTCAGGTTCCTTGCGGTTTGCGCGGTCGGTTCAGCCAGTCGACCCTGCGGACCTCGATCATGTCGTGGCAGTCCTCCACCGAGTAGACGGTGTCGAGCTCGTGGAGCGTCGCCATGCCTGACGACAGGACGTTGCCGATCAGCCTTGAGACGTTTGGGTAGTCGACGCGTCGGCCACCGGTTTCGCCGGCTCCGTCTTCGCGGCCTGCCTCGACAGCCAATCGGCGATGGTAAAACCCGTGTGGAGATGAAGCACCTCCAGACGCAGGAACCCGCGGGTCGCGACCTCCTCGATGTCTTCCTCGACCAGGCGACGGGTCGCGCCGTTCGCCATGACGAACTGGACGCAGTCCATCATCTCGTCCATGAGCGGCTCGAGGTCTTGGTACTTCGCGTCGGCCAGAGCGGCGAACGTGTAGAGCGCGAACCCGACCATCCCGGCCTGAGCGACGCCCTCCGGCACCTCGACGCCGGCGTGCGAGATGGCGAGCCATGCGCGCGCCGCCCATTTTTCCGCTCGCGACGCGGACATCTCGGTGAGCTCGAACTTGCGTCCGATGTCGCGGCTGTTCTCGCCGAGCGCGGTGCTCGACGCGGCGATGACGATCTCCTTGGTCTTCCTCATGAGATCGGCGACGGGACGGCCCGCTCCCAGGTGATCTCGTGGCGGCGCGCCTGCAGCGTTCTTTTGCCGTCCGGCAACGGCTGGTAGCTGGTCAGAACTCCGTTCGTCATGGTGAACTTCGTCCCGATGCTTTTGAGAACGATCAGGCCGTCGCACTCCAGGATCTCGCCGGCGGCCTGGGACGCGGCCCACCACGCGTCGAACACGTCGTTCGACAGCGAGTCGGGGTTGAGGGTGAAGTTCTGCTTCACCGACACGTAGACGAAGCCGGCCGACTGCCGTCCGTCCACGCCCATCATCACCTCGGCGGAGTTGATAGGGTCGGTGCCGTAGATGTCGTCCGCGGAGAACCCCTGCAGCTGCATGGGCGCCGGAAAGACGAGCGGGACGGTGATCTGAACGACCGAGTTTGACGAGGTGATGGACATGGGTTTTCCCTTACTGGACCGCGGTGCTGGTGAGGTCGATGAAGTGGACCGCCTGCCCGTCGACGTACCAGAACTTCATCGGCGGCGAGCCGCGGGCCGCGCGGGTTTCAGGGGACGCGTCGAGGATCTGCAGGTACCAGCCGCGCGTGCTCAGGATCCTGGCGACGTTCGTGCCTGCGGCCGCGTTGACCGCGGCGACCTGGTCGGACGACAGCGTCACGCCGGCGCGGAAAGCACCGAACGCCAGGCCTTGCTTGACGACGTCGGCCAGCGAGGCCTCGATCCGAGCGTAGCCGGCGGTGGTGTAGGCGACCGCCTTCACCGCGACGAGGAAGCGAACGAGCGCGAGCTGCAGCGCGTTGTTCAGCCAGATCTGGTTGACGTAGCTGTCGAGCCAGACGAACGCGCCCGTCACCGTGCCCTGCGCGAACCAGACGAAGTCGTCGTTCGCCGTGGCGTACGCGCCGTAGCAGTTGTAGCCGTTGGCGGTCAGGTTGTTCAGCGTGGTCTCGTCCGACACCGCGGCCACGAGCCCCGCCTGGCGCTTGAACTTGAACGTGATCCGACCGTCGATCTGATCGAAGTCGATCGACGCGATCGCCCCCAGGACGAACGGGACGTGGTTCATGTTGCTCGGCTCCCACACGAGACATGTGCCGTTGTAGCCGTTCTGGTCGATGTCGTAGCCGAAGCTGCTGGTCGCCGGCACGGTGGTGGTCGGCGCGACGTCGCTGTCCTGCGCGACGTAGGCGAACCGCTTGTTCGTGCCGTTCACCCACGCCGAGAAAGCGAGCTTGTTGGCGTAGCCGGTCTCGTCCGGGTCGAAGATCGTTCCGAACGCCGCCCAGTTTTGGGTGGACGAGACGAGGCTGTTCATGAAGGCGTCAGGCGTGGCAGCGTCCGCGCCCTGAGACAGAACGGCGCCGGTGGACTGGGTGAGCTTCAGCGAGATCGCGAGAGATCCCGTGGGGAAGTTGATCGTCGAGGCGTCGCCCGTCGTGCCCGACGAGATCACGAACGCTTTCGACACCGGGTCGAACTCGACGGCCTGCGCGTCGGCGGTCATCGCCTCGGACGCCACGGTCTGCGAGACGGAGACGTTGTAGGTGCCCGGGCCGCCGGTGGCGGTGCCGAACGAGGTGATGTAGGTTCCGGCGGTGACGCCGGCTCCTTTGACCACATTGCCGACGGCGAGCTCGCCCGTGTTGACCGCGGAGACGGTCATGACGCTGGCAGCGATCGATCCCGTGAAGCTGGCTACCTGCGGTCCGTCGATGACCAGCGCGGCCGCGAGGATCAGCGCAGCGTTGGAGAAGGACGTCGCCGTGGCGAGGTTCGGCGTGCTGGTCTTCTGGACGCCGTCGATCGTGACGTTCAGCGAGCCGGTCAAGCTCTGCAGCTGCGCGACGGTCATGGTGGACAGGTTGCCGCCGCGCGCGTAGGCGGCGACGTCTTCGACGTTGTACTGAGCGAACAGGACGGCGCCCGGCTTTTTGTTCGAGTCGTCGAAACCGCCGAAGTAGCCCGTCCCCATGTCGGGGCCGCCGCCGGCGGCGATGGCCTCCGGAGACGTCGATCCGAAGTAAGACCTGACCGCCTCCGCGCTGGCGAACCTCGCCACCGTGCCGACGGGAACGCGGGTGCCGCTGGTCAGCAGCAGGCCGTTCATGTCCAGGGCGGACCCGCCGGCCGTGAGAACGGTCGGCGTTACCTTCACCGCCGCGGAGGCTGGGATCGTGCTCATGTGTTTTTCCTCATTGTGGCGGGAAGTCGGCCTCGACGCTGACCGGGACGATGGTCAGCGTGTTGGCGTACTGCTGCGGATAGGAGATGGAGGGGTCGACCTGCAGCGAGATCTCGACGACCCACCGGTTCTCGTACTGCTGCTCGCCGTTCGTGAACGGCATCTGGCGCGGGTCGTTGGCGTAGAGTGGCGAGACCTCGGGGCTGTTCAGCTCGAAGAACGTTGTGGCGTACGGATCTCGCATCGTCGTGGTGATGATCTGCGCCGCGTCGCCGCCGAGGTCGCCGTGGACGTCGATCTGGTAGTCGAACTGCGTCGGCTGGAAGACGAGGGACTCGGTCGGGAAGTCGTCGACCAGGCCTCCGTCGACGCTGACGTTGGTCGCCAGGCGCGATCTCCGGAGCATGGTCGTCAGGATGAAGTTCGGGGAGCGCGGCTCCGGCACCTTGTTGCCCTGCGCCTGGACGATCTCGAAATCCGCCGGCACGACGTCGGCGAGGAACGCCCGCAGCGCGGTGATGACGGTCTCCTCGTTCGGCGTGACGGTCAAAGGCATGTCGGCGTCCTGATGCGCTCAGGATCGGTAGCAGAACGCGGACCGAAAACGCAAGAACGACGATGCGAGCCCGCCCTACTGCTGGAAGCCGGACGAGTTGACGTTCACCGCGGTGGCCGTCCCGTTCGCGGTGGTGGTGACGGTGATCGACGAGTTGACCGCGCTCGCCGGCAGGCAGGGGGAGAAAGACTTCGACAAAGTGGTGCCGGAGGCCGAAGAACTGAGCTGGTAGGTCTTCGACCCGCCGAGGAGGCCGGCCACGACGACGGGGCCGACCGTCGCCGTGCCGCCGATCGCGGAGACGTCGAAGTCGCAGAGGTAGGTCGTCTTCGCGGCCGCGCCGGCGAGCGTCCCGACGACGGCGCCGGTGGTGCCGGATCCGTTGCCCTGGATCTGCGTCGCGGCGCTCGGCGCCGATCCTGCGCCGGACGGGCAGGGGTAGGCCCTGCTGTCGGCCCCGACGCACATCTGGACCGCGCCGACCACCGACTTGCCGGGCGTCTGCGTGGCGAACTCGTTTCCCGTGGCTATCTGCGCCACCGCCGCGCCGGCGGCGAGGACGGCGTAAAGGCCGACGGCGAAAAGGGTTGATCGCTTGATGGTCATGGCGCGGGCTCCGGGTTCTGCAGGGTGATCGCGACCTTCCCCCAGGAAGACCACTGCTCGAGGACGTGGACGCACAGCCACTCGTCGCCCTCGGGGAACGTTCCCGTCGGGAAGATCAGCACGTCGCCGCCCTTTCTCTGGACGCGGACGAGGCCGAACAGGTGGCCGTCGAAGTAGAGGGCGCGGCGCGTGCCCTGGATGTTCAGGCCGTCGAGCTGCGCCAGGTCGCCGAACGACAGCGCCTGCGCCTGGACTTTGATCGGCGCCAGCGTCTCGTAGGTCGGGACGCGCTTGCCGGAGGGGAGCGTCGTGTAGCCGCTGCTGCGGCGGACCTGAGAGACCACGTCCGGGTTGATCGGCTGGACGTAAGCGTTGGCGATCGCGCGCAGGTTCACCATCGACGGACCCTCGCAGCGAACTGGCGAGGACGCCTGGCGCCGGCGTTGTTCAGTTTGTGGACGACCGGCCTGCTCAAGGTTTCTCTCCCGCGACGTCCGACGATTACACCGTCCGGGCCGCGAGCGCATCAGATTCTTACACCGGGGAGATCTGGTTCAGCCCGGCCGCGCTGATGGAGACCTCGAAGTCGACGGCGTTCAGCATGTCGCCGTGCTCGATGAGCGGCTTCGTCGACGCGCCGTAGTTGGTCAGGCCCGCTTTCACCCGGGCGCGGGCCTCGCCGACCGTCTTGCCGGTGACGACGAGCGTCGGGTCTTGAGATTTCATCCCGCGCAACATCACGGTGACGGGCGACAGGGCGGGGGCGTAGGTGTCGACGATCGCCTGCTGCAGCTGGCCTTTGATGCCGGCGCCGGCCTGGTTCAGCGTGGCGTTCGCGTCGTAGTCGTTGTCCTTGAGAAGGTCGCCCACGGCCTTGGGCCACTCGGGGGACTTGTCCTTGACCATGTTGGTGAAGAACGGACGCGGCGGGATGTGAGCGGCCGGCGCGCCGAAGTTCTGGATCGCGGCGACCATCGGGACCGACGTTCCGTCTGGAAACGTCGATCCCGCCAGGAAGCCGACCCGCAGCGTTTTCTGTTTACCGAGCTTCGTCGAGATCCGGTTCAGAACCGCCCTGGCCTTCTGGCCCCACGTCTTCTTCGCCATCTCGGTTCTCGATCATCTCGCGTTTGTCGACGGCGCTGACCACGCCGCGGTCGATCAGCTCGCCGTTGTGCTCGGCCCAGGCGTCCCAAAACTCTTTGTCGACGTCGGTGCTGCCCTGCACCGCCACCGGTCGGCCGGGGCCGAAGTTAGCCGCGGACGTCGACTTTCCGTCCTTGCCGATGTGGTTGTTGAGCACGATCCCTTGCGGGAGCGAGCACGTCACGGTCATCATCGGCCGCTTGGCCTTCTCGATGTCGGCGGCCTCGTCGGCGGCCGTCCTGTTGAGATCGTCCATTTTTGGTCCTTCCGGGTTCCGTTTCAGCTCAAGAAGAACCCGGAAAGGCCGTTTTCGATCCGGGTTCGGTGCTCATTGCGTCAGGAAGGGTCTCGAACGCCCGGCTGGTCGCCAGCCGGAGCCAGCGGCTCGTTCGTTTCCGTGGCGGGTACTTGCGCGTCGGCGGTCGATGCACCCTCGCCAGCGGCCTCCGGAACGGCTCCGTTCTTGCCGAGGTCCGGGTCTTGAAAGTCCAGGGCGGTGGCCATGCCCTCGACGAGGGTCGCCAGCTTGGTCATGTCGGCGGTCAGGCCGCCGATCTGTGTCTCGAACGCGCCCATGCGATCGTTCAGACCCGTGATCTTCGCGTCCAGGGCGTCGACGGCGTCCTCGACGAACTTCTTCAGGCCGTCGAGGCGGTCCTCGGTGGACGGCTCGCCCTCGGCGACCGTCGACTCGGTGGGGCCGCGACCGGCCTCGACCAGGGCGACGATGTTCATCACGCGCGGGATCTGGTCCTTGAACTCGCGCAGCGCGTCGAAGTCCGCGCGGACGTCGGCCTGCTCCGCCTCGTTCACGGCCGCGAAAGGGTTGGCGAGCAGCCGCTCCATCCGCTCTTTGAAAGCGATCAGGTCCGGCATTTTTTTGGCGATGGCGTCGATGTCCATGGTGTTCTCCTCGGGGTTGGTGGTTTCAGAAACGTCGGTTGGGGATCGCCCCCACCGTGCGGCCGGACCCGAACCTCGTCGGGCCGCGGACGTAGCGCGCCGTGCGCAGGGCGGCGGTGCCCTGCCAGAACAGGAAGCCCCACGGGGTCTGCGTGAACCACGCGGCGCCGGGAGACGTCGACAGCTCCGTCGAGACGGAGACGGAGCCCTGGCTCGCGCTGCTCACGCGCCCGACGACGCCGGACGGTGCCTGGCCCGAGACGCCGGTGAACAGCGCCGCGAGGTGAGCGGTCAGCAGGTAGAGCAGAGTTTTCTGGCGAGCCGGGTCGCTGATCGGTCCGCTCCCGTCGTTGCGCAGGTACAGCTCGCCCGCGAGGTTGAAATAGTTCTGCGCCGCCAGCTCGGTCGTCACGGTCGGCTCGACGTTGAACATCGGGTACATCCCGATCCATTCCGGGTAGTCGAACGTGACGAACTGAGCCATGGCGATCTCCTCAAGCGGTCTTTTGCTTGGTGTTGGCCGGAAGGATGTCTTCGAGGTTCGGGTTGGCGGTCTTGCCGGCTCGCGGATCCTTGCCCTGGCTCATGGGCTCGAGGCCGTTCATCAGACCTTCGCGCGTCTCGGCCTTGGCCTCCGCTTCGTCCTTCCTCGCCATGCAGAAGATCAGGCCGCTTTTCACAAGCTCCGAGGTCTCGTTCTGGATCCACCAGCGCTTGAAGAACGCCGCGTCCACGTTCTCGGTCAGCGCGTAGTTGCTGTTGGTGATCAGGTACTTCGGCCGTTTGTTCGGCGGAACGGCGTATCCCTGGATCCGGACCTGGTCGCCGGCGGGGCGGAAGACTTTCACCGGGCGCGTGCCGCCGCCCATGACCTGCTCGTGGTCGGTGGTCTCCATGAAGACGCGAAGCAGCAGTCCGGTCGGCATCTTGCACGCGACCGTCACGACCCCGGTGTCGGGGATCTCCTTGGCCGACCTGATGGCGGGGGACACGACGCTGTCCGGCGCGCGGGACGCGGCGCCGGAGGAGATGGCTTCGGCGACGATGTGGTCGACGCCCTGGACGGGGTCGTTCTTCTTCGCGACGTTGGCCGCGCGGGTCGCTGCGCGGCGGGACTTCTCTGTTTTGGAGATCGTCATCGGTCTTCCTTGGGTTAAGGGTTCGGGCGAAACCCTTGTCGCAGAAGACGAAGGGGAGGCCAAGAGCCTCCCCCGCGACTTTTCAGGGGCGCGTCCCCGGGCTTAGATACCGATCATCGAGACGACGGCGATCGGCATGCGGATCACGGTGCCCCACGTTCCGCCGGTGATCTTCTGGCTGTAGCTGGACAGGCCGGGGATCAGGCGGTGCATGCGCATCTTCTCGTTGAAGGCCGAGAAGCCGGTCTGCTGGCCCTCGATCTCGACCGCGATCAGCTGCAGGAAGTTGCCGCCGACGATGCCCTGCGGGTTTCCGACGGTGCGCGCTCCGTACTGAACCGCGTCGACGATGCGGATGTTCGGGAAGTTCTCCTTCAGCAGCTTGTAGACGTTCAGACCGAACGAGTTGGTCTGGTTGAGGGCGAGCTTCGACCCGGGCGACAGGGCGAGCACGACCTTCGTCTCGTTGTCGACCAGGCCGCCGGACTGGCTGACGAGCTGGTAGAAGCACGCGAGGATGTCGTTGAAGATCTCGTTCGCCGTCGCGATCACGACGCCGTTGCCGTTCACCCAGGCGTTTCCGCCGCCGGCCTTCGGCGCCGGGGTCAGCGACGCCTGCAGGCTCGGGTCGTTCAGAGCGCCGAAGTTCTGCAGTCCGGCCACGCCGAAGAAGTAGGTGAAGTTCTGGTAGCGGTTCATGATCGTGGCGGCGGACTTGTTGAGCTCCGTCACCCAGTTGATCTTGGCCACGCCGGCGCGGTCGAGCTCGAGGTCGCCGTATTCCTCGATCGTCTGGTACAGGTACGCCTGACGCTGCGGCCAGTTCGCGTTGACCGTGACGTGCCCGTTGTTGTTGAAGTCGCCGTAGCTGGAAACCTCGCCGGCGTGCTCGACGACAGGGAACATCGCGGTCTGGTCGGTCCAGTCGCCCTTCTTGACCTCGCCGAAGATCTCGGCGGCCTTGGTCGGCGTGAACAGAACCTCGAACACGCTCGGGTCGATCATGGTGGTCAGGAACGCCGGGATGCCGGAGTTCGGGGCCGTCATGAGCTGCGGCTGCGCGTCCATCGCGATGTTGAAGTTACCCGCGTAGCCGTCGGGGATGTACTGCTGCACGTCGGGGAAAATGGCGCCCAGGGCCTCGAACTGCTGGCGGTCCGAACCCCACCCCTGGATGGCTTCTTGCAAGTTCATCGTGTCTCTCCTGTTGGGGTTCGGAGCCGTCAGGCGTCCGACCGATTCTAAGTGGTCAGCCCGCGCCTTAGCGGAGCGCGGTCTCGGTCATCTTGAAGATCTCGCCGACCGCGGACGGCGACGCGACCCACCACTTCGTTTCCGCGTAGGTCGACGAGCTGATCGCGGTCGAAGCAACGACGGTGTTGTTGTCGACCACGTAGGTGCCGGCCACGCCGGTGGTGCCGGTGAGCTGCTGGCGGATCGTGGTGCCGGCGACGACGTTCGTCCCGCTGATCGCCTGGCCGGGACCGAAGGTACCGGCGACGGTGCCGGCAACGGTCAGCACGCCGTAAGTGCCCGAGATCGCCGTGGACGCG
>Ga0181339_1000099_pt1 | contig 27799 bp, 40 predicted proteins | sample Sp13VDMM110DD_FD_130101 | JGI IMG/M metagenome (GOLD analysis project Ga0181339, IMG submission 130101) | Freshwater viral communities from Lake Michigan, USA - Sp13.VD.MM110.D.D | ecosystem: Environmental > Aquatic > Freshwater > Lake | place: USA: Michigan | collected 2013-04-23 | reverse complement strand
GGGCGCAGCGGAGCCGCAGCGAACGGCCGAGGCGACGACGGGCCTTGTCGCTCCTGAAATTGAAACGGCGTCGCTTGACGCACTCCCGCCGGAAGACGTCGCGAGCCTTGGGGGCCTCGAAGGCTTGTCGATGTTTGCCGCGCGCGGCGGACGCATCGGCTACGAGGGCGGCGGCGGAACCGAAGTACCCGACGAAATGGATGCGACCCCCGGCGGCGGTGAGGACACCATCCTCGGCGGGATCGCGAAGCCGGTTGCGCCGGCTAAACTTGACGCGCCGAAGCCCGACACGAGCAGCGGCGATAAGGGCGGCGGCCAGAAAAAGGACGGCACCGGCAAGGCCATCGGCTCGCTGGCCGGCGCCGGCATCGGCGCGATGTTCGGGCCGGCGGGCATGGGCATGGGCAGCACCCTCGGCGGCATGCTGGGCGGCATGTTTGCGGGAGGCGGCCGCATCGGCTACGCCGAAGGCGGCGGGCAGACGTTTGTCGACCGGCTCATGCCGGCGGCGTTGAAGGCTTCCGAGAAGACGGGGGTTCACCCCCACTTGATCTTAGCGCAGGCGGCGCTTGAGTCAGGGTGGGGTAAGCACGCCCCCGGCAACAACTACTTCGGCATCAAGGGACCCGGACAGGTTCTGGATACCAAGGAACAGGGTGCAACGGGCCTCTACAATACCCGCGACAGTTTCCGTAAGTACGAGTCCCCCGAGCATAGCGTTGACGACTACGCCAACTTCATCATGTCCAATTCACGCTATCGCCCCGTTCGCGAGGCGCGGACGCTTGATGAGCAGATCGAAGCCATGGGGCGCAGCGGCTACGCGACGGATCGGGACTACACCGCCAAACTTCGCGGCATCGCAAACAGTCTGGGCGGAAACGCAACGCCGTTCACGCCGAGTGAGCGCGGGCGCACCTCGGCTGAGGCGCACATGCGCCCCGAGGCGCCGCGCAGCGCGGGCCTCGCGCCCCCGCTTCACGATGTTGAAGATATGCACGAGGGTCTTGAGCCCGTCGACACGGGCGACGACTTTGAAATGCCCGACGACTTTGAGATGCCCAAGCGGTTCGCGACGGGCGGCCTCGTGCCCCGCCGTGGGTATCAAGAGGGCGGACCCCCTTCTACGGACGACGATTTGGAGCGTGTGGGGCCGCGGCCGCCGCCGGCTGCTAGGTCATTTACCGACACTATTGTTGACCTTATCAGAGGTAACCCCGAAACTGTCAGAAGCGCCGCGAACGTTGTGGCGCCCCCGAGGTCCGAGGCCCGACCCCTGACTATCGAGGCGGCACCGGAACCTCCCCCGATAACGAGCGCGGCGTTCACCCAGACGCAGCCGACGGCCGTCAAGGCCCCCGGCCTCGCGCCGGTGGCGGCTACGGAAGCCGTTAAGCCTCCCGCAGGCCTGCTGTCGTCTACACCCTCGTCTGTTGTGGATAATCAGGTTGATAAAAACCGTACCCCGGCGCCTGAGTCGGATCGTGTTCTGACACCTGAGTCGAACCCGGACCTGTTTGACCGCGCCGGTCAGTTCATCAACCGCAACCAAGATTGGATGCTCGCCGGTCTAAGCGGCATAGGGGGTATGCTGGCCTCGCGGTCGCCGTTCCTCGGCAACGCTATCGGCGAGGGCCTCGTCGCGGGCGCTTCCGCCTATCCCAAGCAGCAGAGCCTCGCCATCCAGCAGCAGACCGCCGACACCTCCTCACTGGCGCAGCTTCTTCGCGCTCAAGATTACATGCAGCGCATGGCCGACGTTGAACGCGGGAACAACAACGGGCAAGTCTCGGCGGCGACTGCGAGCAATCTCGCGGCCGTCCAGAAGCAGATCATGGCGTTTATGAACATGGGCTCGCCGCGTATCGCGGGGCGCAGAACACAGGAAGAGCCGCAGGGAGCCACCCCCGGCGACCAGACGCGCGTCGGCACGCCAGTGTCCGGCGGAAGCGCGCCCCCGACGGGTACCGGCGCCGCGCCGGCCTTCCCCAACACACCGCGCACGCCGATCACTGCCGACTACACGACCACCGAGAGCGGCGTCCCGGTCGACAAGATGAACAACCCGGCGCACCTGCGGTCTATCGCGGAGAAGATGTCGACGCCCGAGGAACGCAACCGTTTCATCGAAATGGCGAGGGTCATCGAAAACACCGGCGAAGTCACCGACATCACCGGCAACAGGGGCATCGCCAAGGGGTGGCCCGAAATGCAGCGCCAGAAGCAGGCGGTCGTCAGCAATCAAGAATGGCAGCGAAAAGAGGCCGATGCGTCGAACGAGCGCCAGACGATTATTCGCTCTTACGGATTGCTCGAAAAGGCGCTGCAGCAGGTCGACACCAATCCCGCTGCGGGGATCACGACGCAAATCAAGGAAAGCGCACGTGCTCTTGGGTTCGTGGTGCCCGACGGCATGTCGTCGGCGGCTGCCGTGCAGGAGATCACCAAGCAGGTGGCGGTGCGCGCCGCGCAGGCCGGGTCCGACCGCGCGCGGGGGATGCTGCAAGACGGCAGCATCGAGGCGATCAAGAACCCGGAGGCCAACAAGCAGATCTTGGCGCAGCTCTACGCGGACATCGACGCTGCCGAGAGTCGCTACAAGTACATCGACGATAAGATCAATACCACTCCGACGGGCAACTTTTCGACATGGCAGCAGGAATGGAATAGGGCCAACCCGCCGAACAAGTTCCAAGACGAAGCCTACAACCGTCTCGGCGTGATCGGTGCGACACCGCTTGACGACGCGGGCGTCCCTGACCCGACGCGCATGAAGGTCGGCGCATTCTATGTCCTGAAGCCTGACGAGTACTGGCGCACAATGAAGGGCACCGTGCCCCGCGACAGCATTCGCGGCAACGTGCGCGTGAAGGTCGTCGAACAGAACGGCCAGAAGGGCTTTATAGTCCAATGAGCGGCGACAACCTTCCGAAGCCCGGCACCTTCATCCCTCTGGGCGACGGGCGCGCAAGCGGCATGCCCGCCCCCGGCACGTTCATCCCTTTCGACAGGAAGCCGCCGCCTGAAGCGGCGCCCCCCGAAGACCCCGGCTTCCTGTCGAACAGTCCCGACGACAGCTGGCTGTCGTCGGCCGCGAAGGGCACCGGCACCGTACTCGGCAAAGCCGTAGCGGCAGTGCCCGGCCTGCCGGGCGACATCGCGGGGCTCCTCGACTACGCCACGACCGGCGTGCAGAGCTACATTCAGGACAAGCCGCACGCGGAACTGATGAAGCAGCGCGCCGAGGATATCGCGAAGAAGAAAGCCGAAGGCCAGTGGCAGTTCCCGACGTCGGAGGAGCTGTACCGTAAAGGCGCCAACGCGGTCGGGGCCGGCGAGTACAAGGCCACTTCGGTACCCGGCAAGTACATGATGATCGGCGGCGAAGGCGCCGCGAGCATGCTGATGCCCTTCGGCGTGGCGGGTAAGGGCGTCAAGGCGGCCCGCGAAGCGTTAACAGCAGGCAAGGGCGCGGGCGCGGCGACGCGGGCAGGCATCGGCGCGACGCTGCCGGGGGTGGGTGTGGGCGCCGGGGTGACTGCCGGGGCGCACGCGGTCGGAGAGATGACCGAAAGCCCCGGCGCGGCGCTGGCGTTCGGCCTCGGTGCGCCTCTGGCAGGCGGCGTCGTCAAGGGCGGCTACAACGCCCTGCGCAACCCGGTGCGGGGCGCGCGCGAGCGGTTCATCGACAGCATCAGCGGCGTCGTCGACCCGGCCAACCCGAACGCCCCCGGCGACAAGCGCCCGGTGATCGCGAGCATTCTTGCCGGCGGCGAAGACGTTGCGCAGACGGGAGCCCCGCGCACGACGGCGCAGGCGTACCCCGACAACGGGCTGTCGTCCGAGCAGATCCGGCTACTGCAGACATCGCAGGCGACGGACGCCGCCAAGATGCGGATGATGAACGTACAGGAGCGCCAGCGGCGGGCCAATCAGGGCCAGCTCGAAACGCTCGCACCGGACACCGCCGAACCGTTGGCGCTGCCGCGCGCGGCGCAGGTCGCCCAGCAACAGCTCGATGATGACGTGCGGCGCCTGACGGCGGCCCTCGACACCGAACGTGACCCCGTGCGCGCAGGTGAGTTGCAGCAGCAGATTGCAAAGGCCGAGAGCCGGGCGCTCGACGGGCGTGTGAGCGCGCTTTACAACAGCGTCGACCGTGACGGTGTCGCGCAGGTGCCGATGGACAACACCAAGCAGCTCGCGGAACAGCTGCTGGACAGCCACAAGCCGCTGTACGGTGAGATGGACAAGGGCCTGAAGGGTTGGCTGGAGCGTATTGCCGGCCGCGGTAAAGACGCCGATGGCAATCCCAATCCGGGGCTCGGTGAGCGCCTGTCGTATCAGGACGCTGTCGAACTCGACAAGGCAATCGAGAATATGCGCCGGGAAGCGGCGGTTAGCGGCTCGGGTACGGCTAGGCAATACGGCCAGCTCAAGAGCGCGATCATGGACGACCTGCCCAACGTACAGCTCCCGCCGACGGCGGCATCCGCGGGGCAAACGCCTGCCGAGACTTTGCGCGCGGCCAAGGATCTCTACATTGAGAGCAAAAGACGTTTTGAAAACGCTTACGTCGAAGGCGGGCTCAAGACGACAAAGCCTTACGGCGATTTCATCATGCAGCCCGAGAAAGTCGCCAAGCAGGTGTTTCAGCCGGGCGACGGCGGCGGCCGCGCAGTTACCGCGTGGCTGGAGGCAGCAGGCCCGCAAGGCGTTCAGCAGGCGCAGGACATCGCGCTCGCTCGGCTGCACGAGATGCGCCGCGGTCCCGGCGGCGTCATACAGCCGATCTCGCAAGACATGTTGGACCGCTGGCGCAATCAGTACCGCAGCGCGCTCGGGGCTATCGACACCGCCGCTCCGGGCTTCTCGACGCAGTTCGACAACGCCGCCGCGGCGCAGAGCCGCCTGAACGCCTTCACCGAGAGCCGCGCGGCACAGTTCCTCGGCGTGCAGGACCGCGACCAGATGTACGGTATGGTCGGCCGCATCCTCGACCGCCCCGACGGCGCGGCGCAGCTCCGCGAGGTGCTGTCGCAATTCCCGCCGACCGAGCGGCAGGTAATCATGGAGGGCATCCAGCGCGCGGGCTCCCAGTACATCGTCCGGCAGTTCATCTCGCCGAAGAGCGGCGACATTCTGGGCGCGCAGTTCGCGAAGTATGTCACCCGGCACGAGGGGGCGTTGCGCGAGCTGTTCGGGCCCAACTACCAGCGTCTGGAGAACATCGCCAACGAGCTGGCGCGCCACGAGAACGTGCAGAAGGCGGGCATGACGCACGGCTCGTCAACCGGCTTCAACACCCGCGATGAGCTGAAACAGAAAGCTTCGCAAGATGTCAGCGTCCCCGAGGCAGTGATGTCGACCGGCATCATGCAGCCGGTACTGGGCACGATACCCGCCACGGCCGTCACCGGCGCAATGGGGCTTCGCAACCTCTGGCACCGGCTTGAGAAAGGCCGCCAGAGTACGATCAACGACATCATCACCGACGCCGTCTTCGACCCGGCGGCGGCGCGGCGCCTCCTTCAGGGGAGCTACAAACTTGCGGGGACCCCCGGGCCTGCCATCGCCCCCCGCGCCGCCATTCGAGGCGCGCAAGAGGGCATGAGCGAGATCGAGGAGCGAGAGAACCTGCGCCGGCGCGAAGGCCGCAAGGCCGGCGGCCGGATTGGCGGGGTCAACCACGGCAGCATCGCGATGTCGCTGATCCGCGCCGCGGAGAAGGCCAAGAAGGGCCACAACACGACGACGGAACCCCTCCTAGAGCAGCCTGATGAGGCCATCACCAAGGCGCTCGCAATCGCAGATAGGGCCCTCCAATGACCACTGCCAACAAGGGGCTCGACCAGCCCGCCTACAACTCCAACGCCAACACGTGGGGCACCGGGCCCCTCAACACCAACTTCGGCCTCCTCGACTCCGCCCTCGGCGCCAGCACGCTGCTGAACTCCACAGGCTTGGGCGGCACGACGGTCGTCCTCTCGGCGGCGCAGTGCGTCCCCCTCTCGCTCGTAGTCTCGGGCACCCCCGGCGGCATCGTCACCTACTCGGTCCCCTCCAGCATCGGGGGACAGTGGGTCGTCCGCAACGGCACGACGGGCGGGTACGGCGTGCGCGTGCAGTCGGCCGCGGGCGGCACCTACGTCACGATCAACGCCGGCGACAACGTCCAGATCTCCTGCGACGGCTCGGCCTCGGGCATGATCCGCAACGACACGACGGCGGCCGCGGGCGGCTCGACTACGCAGGTCCAGTACAACAACGCGGGCGTGCTGGCGGGCAGCGCCAACATGACGTTCAACGGGACGGTGTTCACGGCGCACACGCTGGACGCGTCGACGGGCGGCGTGATCTTTCCCGACAACACGACGCAGACGACGGCGGCGGTCCCCGCCGGATCCGACACGCAGGTCCAGTTCAACGACGGCGGCGTGTTCGCCGGCGACGCCGGTCTGGTGTTCAACAAGACGACGAACGCCCTCACGACCACCGGGCTGCTGACGGCCGCCGGTGCCACACTCAGCAGCACGCTCACCATGACAGGCGCGGCGGTCAACGGTGCCGTGCGGGTCGACGTGGCCTCGGCCACGACCTGTGCCATCGGCGCGGCGGCCTCCAACTACGTCCGCATCACGGGCACGACGACAATCACCGGCATGGGCACGGTCGCCTCGGGCATCTATCGAGACGTCGTCTTCGATGGTGCCTTGACGCTCACGTACAACGCGACGTCTCTCATCCTGCCGACGGCGGCGAATATCGTCACGGTGGCGGGCGACACGGCGGGGTTCATCTCCGAGGGTTCCGGCAACTGGCGCTGCCTCTGGTACACCCGCGCGAGCGGCGCGCCCGTCCTGCAGAACCCTGCCTACATCACGATGAAAGCCATCGCGGCATTCCCGTTTAGCTTCTCCTACACCCCTCGCCAGTCCACTTCTATCCTGACCGTTGAAGTCGACATTCCGTCTATCGCAGGACAGAACACCAGCAGTTCTTTAACGGCGACTGTTGGCGCGTCAACGCTCAACACGGCGTCCATTACGTTCACGAACATAGCCACTCACGGAAGCCCGTTTCGTGTCATTGGCGCGTATCAGAATGTATCGACTGCGGCGCTCACTATCGGCTCTGGCCTGACGGGCGGCGGCGCTTTGGGCGCGGGGACAGTGTACATGCGCGTCACCGAGTCTGACGGCGCGATTTCCTAGCGCAGGAAAACATCGTCGAGATATGCGTAGAGGGGAATGCACTCGTGCCGAACAACCCAGATACCCTTAGCGGGGACCCCTTGAAGGCGACTGTCGAGATGTTCAACACCCCGGCATTTCAAGCCCTCTTCCGCGTAACCGCGACGATCCTGCTGCTGTTCATCAGCGTCGTGACGTACATCGCCGTCCAGACGCTGGGGAACATCAAAGACCTGACCATGTCGATCAACACCCTCAACCTCAGGATCACAGAGGTCATCGGGGAGGGGCGCGTGACGTCCACCACTATCCTCAATCACGACAGGCGGATCACGGGCCTAGAGCAGTGGCGCGTCACCCTGCCGCCGGTCAGGCGGGAGGCACCCTGACGTAGAGGAGGCTGCGCCATAGCGTTACGCTGGGCATGTGATTGTGCGCCGCCAGCGGTTCGACTTTCCCGTTCTTTTCAATCCACCCGAGATGCTCCATGGCGCGGGGGCCGCTGACCCACACATTGGGATGCAGACGGGCGGGGCGCACCAGCCCCTTGTCACGACAGTATTCACGAAACACGTCGCCACGAACATACGGGCACTCCGTAAGTAACTGTTCGCAGAGTTCCAGATACCTCTCCACGAACTCAGGGCCGACGGCCATGGCTTTACCCCACAGCCTGTCGGCGGCGATCATGGCGTTTTCCATTCTCGTGCTTCTCATGAGGGGCTCCTGACGTGCCACTTGGAGGGGTTGCGGATGTACTGCCGCGTCCAGCCCTTGTACTTGTACTCGTCGATACGGCCCGTCTTTGAGACGGGCATGGAGACGATGAGGCCGTCGGGCATGTGGAAACGGGCGATGAGGTGGGTCTGGCCCTGCTGCCACTCGACCCTGAGTGCGCCCTCGCGTTGAGCCGCCTGCTCAATCGTGCGTCGTGTCTTTGTGTTCATCGGCTGTTATCCTATACCATAAATCACAAGCGAGGAGCCTGACACGCTCGTGCGGGCTGTGCAAGAGCCGCGTGATCAGGAGTGTGGCGTTGGCAGTCCAGCAGCGGTTCCGCTGGACGTGCCGGCACAGCGCCCAGTAGAGGGCGCTGTGCTGTTCCAGTTCGGTCATCAGGCGCCCGCGGGGACCACAGGGGCCTCGTTGCTGCGATGCACCAGCACGAGGAGCTTGCGGTTTGCGCGGTGGGCGTTCCACGCCTTCGCGAAGACGTTGAAACGCTCGTCGTTGCGAGCCTGCCGCTTGGAGGCGGCCCTGTTCAGGAGCCACTCACGAAGCGTGTGCCGGGGGTCGCCCTTCGCGATACCGCTGCCATCGGCGACGGACTGTTGAAACGCGGCCCACTCTACGGGGTACCGGCGGGAGGCGATGTACGCCACGACGGGCCACGCAGAGCCGGCGCGAAGCTTCCAGCGCACCGACGAGGCGGTGTACTGCGCGACGAACTCCTCCAGCTTCGGGTGCTCCTTATAGATGTCGAGCAGCTGCGCGGTGGAGTAGGTGGCGTTGAAGTCCAGCGTCTGTCCAGTCTCGAACCAGTACAGCACCTTGGCAGCCGCACCGGCGGCAGAGGACTGCTTGCTGCCGATGCGCTGCATCATGTCGCCCATCGTGCGGCGGGCGCCGATATCAATCGTCAGGTAGGCGTCGGGGTGCAGGTTTCGCACGATCAGGAACTCCACCGGGTGTCCCGTGGCGATGACTGCGTGCAGTCGATGCTGGCCGTCGAGCAGCTTGCCGTTCCAATCGAACTTGAGAGAGTCCCCGTTGAAGATCCAGTGAGCTTCGCCCATGTCGGCGATGTACTTCCGCACGACCACGGGCTTCAGCTTACGGTTGGTCTTGTTGATCTCAGGGTCCAGCCAGCGACGCGCCATCTCGGGCGTCACATATTCAGTCGCTACTACGTGCGTCATTTTCATTCTCCTCTTTCAGGTATTTCCACTTCACTCTGTTACGGATACGCCAGACATGCGCCTGCGATATTCCGTAGTCGTAGGCGACCAGCTTGTCCTTTCGGACATCGCGCCGGATCGCATACACCTCCTCCTCGGTCAGCTTCGCCGCCGGGTTCTCCTCACCACTCCTCATCGACATCGGTCGCAAACTCCCCGGCAAACGAGAGGTAGTTGATCGCGTCGACATAGCTGTCGACGTGGTCGGGCGACTGCGCGATCCGCGAGAGCTTGACGGCGAGCAGGACCATGGCGACGTCGAACGCCCCGAGGGGTGCCTTCGTCAATTCACTGGCGATGCGCGCGATGCGCTCGTGGTTCTCACGCACCGAGCCGTAGACGGCCCCCCGCGGCGCCAAGAGCTTCAGCGCCTCGGAAGTGATCTCAAGATGCTTCATGACTACCCCTCGTAATATTCGGCGATCTTGCCGATGTGCGCGGTGTTGATGATCATGTTCCCCCGGCTCGACCACGTGCGGGTGTTGTTGTCGCCCCGGTCGTAGATGAGATGGGTGCCGTACAAGTACCCCTGCTTAAAGAAGAACGGCAGGTCGGCCAGCTGGTCCACCGAGGGCATCTCCAGAATGAGCTGGTGCGTCCCGTCGTTCTTGCCCGAGGGCATGTTCATGTGGATCAGGAGTTTCATGACGATCCCTCGGGAGGGGCGTAGGAGGAAAACCCCGCCCGGAACTCAACCTGTTTTATCGGCACTTTCCATCCTTTCCGTTCGTTATTGCTGGCACGTTCGCCGAACATCTTCGTCAGCACGCTGCCGATGGCCCTCAACGTCGGGTAGTTGTCCGGCAGCTGGTAGTAGCGCGAGATGTCGCTCGCGGTCGCGAAGGTCCAATCCTTCTCCGGTATGTGTTTCCTGCGCGCGTACATTTCCTGCAGGCGCCCCTCGGCGGGGCTCTCGACGCGGTGTTTCTCGGCGATGACGGCGTGGAGCTTCGCCTCGTCGGGGGTCAGGTTCCACGGCTCGCCCTGATTGAACAGGTGCAGCATCTGCGCCCAGTACTGCTGCATGTCGACACCGTGGAAGGCGTTGCACTTCACCACATCAAGGGGCCAGAAACGGCGCGCCCCGGTGGGGTCGTTGAGATACACGCCGTCGTTGACGGTGCCCCAGAACGTGGTGCCGCGGGGGCGCGTAGTGATCGTGCGGTCGTAGGGAAGCCGCATCTTGTCGACGGGGCGCGAAAGGAAACTCTTGAGGTGCCCCGCCTCGACGCGGCCGATGACCGTCTCCAGTTCCGACAGCTCGACGAGGGGGGAACTCGTGAGCCTGCGCTCGTCGTCCTTGCTGCTGGCGTGGCCGAGGTTCGCGCTCTGCTCCAAGAGCCTCCACTGCGACGGCAGCAGCGACCCGATGAACGTCGACTTGCCGCAACCCTGCGGGCCGCTGAGAGTGGGTACGTGAGGGACACTGATGGGCGTCTCGCGCATCCAGTTCGTCCAAGCCAGAATCGACTGCATGGACGAGCGCAGGAGAACGATGTCGCGCCACTTCTCGTTCGGCGCCTCCAGCGCGGCGGCCAGCGCGGGGAAGCGGTCGACGCCGTCCCACGGTTTTTCCTTGTCGGTGATCCAGTCGTACACCGGGTGGTACCCGTTGTTGGCGGCCAGCGTGTGCAGCAGCTCGTCGAGCGTGGCGCGCAACGAAATGCCGACGCGGTTCGCCAACGATATCAGCAGTTCACGGGTCATCAGGGCTCGCTCCATGGGGTTCTTAAACACGTTGAAAGTCTCGTCGGCGTGGGTCAGCTCGACCTCGCCGGTCATGTGATTTTTTAGCGCGGAGAACCCGCATTCCGCGACGACATACTGCACGTTCTCGACGGTGGCCTTCTGCACGTCCTTCGGCGTCTTCGTCTTCGACGTTTTTTCGAGCGTCGGCAGCATCTCCACCGCCAGCCGCGAGGCGTACTGCAGCACGAGCCCAGTAAGGATGTCCCCCGCAGGTGTGCCGTCCGGCGGGGGCTGCAAAGGGCCCGGCGGCGCGAAGGCACCCCTCGGTATCGTCGCCAGCTTCTGGCCGATGACGGTGACCTGCGTGATCGCCTCAGCCTCGAAGTCGGGCGCGCCGTTCGCCGAGCACCAGAGCAGGAACTCCCGCTGCGTCCGGTGCTGGCAGGATCCGTGGAAGCAGTGATACGAGCCCGTCGTGCCGTTCCCGATCTGCCACTTCGCGTCGCGCCGGCCGTCGCTATGCTCGTCGGCCCACGGGCACTCGATGAACAGCCAGCCGTCGGAGTTGGGCTCCGAGAGGGCCATGCCCTTCTCGGTGATCCACTTCAGGATGACGTCGCCGCCCGTGTCGCCGTTCCACGCGCGCTTGGTCGAGCGCAGGCTGGTCGGCTCGCGCGGCGTCAGGCCGAACTCTTCGCACAAGTCCTTGAACGTCCACGCGGGCTGGTCCCAATTCTCGGCAACGACGCGGGCGACGAAGGGCGGGTCGCTCTTGTAGTTCAGAGAACCCGGCAGGCGCACGAGGCGATGGACGTCGCGGGCGCCGGGGTCCGAGTAGCCGGCCTCGATCATGGCCTCGATCAGTACCTGCGCCTCCTCCAGCGTGCCGTCGAAGAGCAGGCCGTACTGGAAGTTGCCCGCCGACGTCTCCATGACGTAGTGCGGCTCGGCCTTGCCCTTGAACTTCTCCGCGTCGATCTTCGTCCCGATGTCGTCGAGGACGATGGCGTGGCACCGGGCCATGTTCGGCATCAGCCGACGCAGAGGTTCGCCCTCGGGGGGCTTCTTCAGGGTGGAGATGCAGTAGTAGCTGGCGGCGTCGGGGCGCAGCTTCGTGCGGCCCTGCCTGTAGGGTGTAACCTGCCAACCCCGGCCATCTTTGCCGCGTTGAACGATGCCGATGATTTCGTCGTCGGGCACGTCACCGAAGACGTGGCCCATGAATATATTCAATTCCATATCAACCTCTACTTGTCGTAGCTGTATCCGTACTCCGGTTCGGCGGCAAGGGGTAAGTCCGGCCACGGGTTCGTCAGCATCGCCTCCTGCAACGCTGCCTTGGCCTCCTCGATTTCATCCTCCCCGACTTCGACGAGAACCTCGTCGTGCGTGTGCATGACGACGGGCCACCCGGCGTCGTCGAGGTGGCGCACGGCGGTGCGCAGCAGCGAGGCGCAGAACGCTTGAGTTGCATTCTCGGCCAAAAATCCTCCCCAGAGTTGTACTCGGGGCCACGCCGTCTCGCCCTTCTTCGGGTGCATCGAGGCCTTCAGCGCCGTTAAGCGAGGCTGCGGGCCGTACTTGCCCTCAACCTCTACCAGCTCAACTTCCGGGTACGCGATCAAGCGCCCGCAGGGCAGCAGCGCGTAGAGCATGTCGCCGTGCATCAGGTACTTGATGCGCCCCGCGTCCTCAACGGTGCCGGGGTAGCGCACGGCGCGAACGGCGGCACCCTCCAGAGCAGCCCAGAAGGTCTTCGCCCACGGGTTCGCCAGACGCCACGCGACCTTGATCTTCTCAGCGGTGTCGTCGGTGATCTTCAAGCCGTAGTTTCGGGCCATCTTACGGAAGGCGTTTGCTCCGCCGCCGAACCCCATACTGAGCGTCGCGACCTTGCCTATCTGGCGTTGTGCCTTGTCTATCTCGCTCGCTTTCAGGTTGTAGATGCCTGCTGCCGCGTGCTTGTAGACGTCCTCGTTCTTGCGGAAGAGATCGAGCAGGGGCTCCGCGTCCTGTGTCCCCGAGAGCCACGGCAGGGCGCGCGCCTCGACGGCAGAATAGTCGGCCCAGACCAGCACGTTGCCGTTCTCCGCGACGATGGTCGGGCGCAGCATGCGCGCCAGCGTCGTCAGCATGTTCTGCCCGGAGAGCTTGGTGACCTCGTCCGCCGAGGCTCCGTCGAGGACGGCCTCGATCACGTCGCCGCTGTTGTCGAGCTTGTCGCGCACCAAATTGTGCGGCTGAAATCCCATGGCGGAGTATCTGCCAGTCTGCCCCGCACCGTTGAACAGGTACGCGCCGCGCAACCGGCCGTCGGTGTCGGTGCGGTTCTCGATGGCGGCGTACTTGGCCGTGCTCGCGCGCCCGGCGTCGTCGATCAGCTCCAGCACCTCGCGGACTTCCTCGCTGAGGTTCAGGTCGCTCTCGAAGATGGCGGTGCGCGCCGACCTGTCGAGCGAGAACTTGCCCGTCTCCTCGTCGGTAAACTGCTCGGCAATCTCGGGCGCCTTCACGGCGACCCACTGCTTGATGCGGGCGAACTGCTTCGCGCTGGTGATCGCGCCGCCCGTCGCGGCATTTAATTCCTTGGCAATTTCTGCCGCCTCGACCTCGGCATAGCTCTGAGCCGCGCGCGCCAGATCGGCGTCGATGGGAATGCCGCGGTCGTTCATGCGCTCGCAGACGTGGTAGTCCTTCCACTCCTCGCGTGTCAGGTCGCGGACGACCATGCCGATGGTCGCCTCGACGACAACATCCTGCATGCAGTATTCGAGGACGCGCTCATACTCCTCCTCGGTCCCGGTGCCCTCCGTCGAGAGCTTCTTCATCAGCCTGCCGCCCGCCAAGTCCTTCTTCTGCGGGATCGCCAGCGCCTTCGCGCACAGGTCCAGCTTGCCCGGATATGCCGAGGCGCGGGCGCGGGCGGCGGTGCAGAACCACTGCTCCTGCGGCACCGCAAGGCCCGCGGCGTGCAGCGTGATCAGGCGCTCGAACTGGGCGTTCCACGCGAACTTCCTGACGTTCTCGTCGGACAGCGCCGCGAGCAAGTCGTCGGGCATCGGCTCGCCCTTCCAAGCGCGCCACACCTTCACCATCCCGGGCTCGAACGTGTTCTCTTCGTAGATCGCGTAGCCGGCGCACATGATCTTGGCGCTCTGCGCGTAGCGGTAGGCGCCGATCTTGGTCAGGTCGAGCGCGCTTTGCGTCTCATAGTCGATTGAAGCGATCAATCCCATGCTATTCTCCATAAAATAAAAAGGGGGCGGCCATAGGCCGCCCCCAGTCAGGCTTCAGCGACGGCGGCGACGAACCGTGCCCTCCTCGGCAGGCTTCGCCGGTGCCTCCACCTCTTCTTTGGCCGGCGCGCCCCCAAGTTCCTGCGCGTCGGTCATGACCCACTTCTTGATGTCGAAGATCGGCGTGTAGATCTTGCCGTACTTCTTGTGCGGGTAGCTGTCGCAGTCGAGGTTGACGATGGGGACGCACTTGCCCTCGGCCTCGTCCTCCATCGCTGCCGCGACCAGCTGCATCATGTCGGCGAACGCGCGGCGGCCGCCGACCGAGTTGGTCTTGTAGAGGACGTGCGTCCCCTTATCCTCGCCGGTGAGGCAGACCAGCTCGAACGCGCAGCACGGCGTCCACTCGGCCCCGACGTCCTGCAGGTTGCCCCGCTGCACCGGCACCTCGCCGACGCGAGCCAGCTGCTCGCCGAGGACGGTGCCCTCCTGCGCCCCGGTGCCCCACGCGATGAAGCCGAGCGACATCGAGAACGGGTTCACGGCCCAGAGGCTGTTCTCCTCGACCTCGGTGTTGTCGGCGCCGTAGACCCACTCGCCGTCCTTGCCCATGCGCAGGAACGGCATGCCGCCCATCGTCGACTTCGCCGCGGCCGACATCGCCTTGATCGACTGCTTGTAGGCGTTGCGGTCAGCCGGGGGGAGGCCCCCGTTCGAGAAGAGGTTCAGTTGATTGCCCATTTTACCTAGTTCCTTCTAACAGTGCTGCTGCCTTTGCAAAGGCCGCCACCGGCAGGACAGCGTCTGCGGCGTCGGTGTCACGAGCGAGCGAAGGCGCGCTCGTGGTCTTCACGACGAGGTCGTCGGGAAGTTCATCCAGCTTCAGCGCCTTCTTGGCGGCTGCCGGGGTGATGGGTTGAATGGCCTTGTCGCCCTTGAGGCCGAGGCCCCGCAGGGCGGCAATCGTGTCCTTGAGGCTCTGGGCCCACGCCATGCGCGTCGAGCCCGCCTTGAGGCGCCATCCGGGCACGCTGCGGCCGTTCGCCAGCTCGTGCTTGACGCGCTCCTTGATGCTCTCGATCAGGTCTTCGACCTGCTTCGCCTTGACCAGCATGTCGCCCAGCTCTGCGGGCGACCAGCCGGGGTGGATCTTCGCGTCGATCAGGTCCGCGAACATCTGGCGCTGCGCGGGGCAGATCGCCTTGGCGCGGCACCACTTGCACCACTTGCCGATGCGGACGTCCGCGGAGGGCGCCTTGCTCGCCGAGTGCGCCAGCTTGATGGTCCGCAGGAAGACCTCGACTTCGGCGCGCGTCACCGTCGCCTTCGTGACGCACGGGTCGAAGGCGGGCTGGATGATCGCCAGCTCAAACTCTTCGATGTCTTTGGCGACGGCGGCCATCGACGGGTCCGCGAGCAGCGCCGCGGCGAGGAACTTCAGCTGCAAACTGTCGGGGGAGACTTCCACGTAGCCGAACTTGTGGTCGGCGATCAGGGCCCGCGTGCCGTCCTCTGAAATGCCGATGACGTCGCCGGTGCCGAAGATTTCGTTCTCGACGATGACGAGCCGCTGCTCGACGAGCTGGTCGCCCGCGAAGTCTTCGAGGAGCTTCTCGGCCGCGTCGAGCGCGATCTTGACGCCGTCGGACAACTCCTCGTCGATCTCGATGCCGGCGAACATCGCGCCGATGAAGTCCTTGGGCTCGCCGCCTTCAAGCAGCAGGTGCTCGATGAGGGTGTGCTGCGCGCTGCCCTTCGCGGCGTACTCGCTCGCGGGCTGCTCGGGTGACTTGGCTGAGAGGGCGACGGAGCCGGGGCAGTTGATGACGCGCTCGGCAGTCGACGATCCGAAGGGTGCGTGTTGCAATCGTGTCTCCTGTTTGATGGCGGGAAGCTACGCCTCGTGACACGCTGTCGTCAAGCGTGATAACTTGAAGCGTGGAAAAAGACATCGAAGCGAAGTGCCGGACGTTCGCGAAAGCCCGGGGGCGTGTGTTCTGGAAACTTGAAGTAGCGGGGTGGCCGGGTGTCCCAGACCGTCTCATGCTGTCCGCCGGCGGCCGTGTCGTGTTCATCGAATTCAAGGCGCCCGGCAAGAAGCCGACGCCGCTGCAAGCTGCTTGGCATTCGAGGCTGCGTGCATTAGGCTTTGAAGTGCACGTCATCGATAACGTATCGGATTTTAAAAGCATATGTCCGTAGCAATCAGGCCTGTACAGCAGCAGGCAATCACACACATCTACGAACGCAACGAGAGCATGATTTTTGCTCGTCCGGGTGCCGGAAAGACTTTGGTCACGCTGACGGCGTTGAGCGAGATGCTCGCCGACGGCACCGTGCGTCGCGTGCTGGTGACGGCGCCTCTGCGCGTCGCTGAACTGGTGTGGCAGCAGGAGGGCGCGAAGTGGGAGCACCTGCGGCACCTGCGGATCGCCATTGCGACGGGCACGCCTGCGGAGCGCGACGAGGCCGAAGGCGACATCATCGTCGTGAACCATGAGAACCTCGTGGACTTCCTTGAGAAGCACAGCGAGGCCTTCGACTGTTTCGTGGTCGACGAGCTGTCGAAGTTCAAGGGGCCCACCAGCGCAAAGTGGCGCCCGACGCTGAAGCATACGGATCACATGAAAGTCCGCATCGGCCTCACGGGATCGCCCGTGCCGAACGGGCCCGAAGACCTGTTCGCGCAGACGCGCATCATCGACCACGGCCGCAGGCTCGGCCGCGACTGGGTCAAGTGGCGCGCGGCGAACATGTGGGAGCAGACGGAGAACGTGTGGAAGTGCCGCAAGGGTACGCTGGAGAAGACGCTCGCGAAGATCTCCGACATGACGTTCATTCTGTCGCCCGAGAACTGGGCGCCGCCTCCCGTGCGCCACGTCAAGGTTCCCGTCGACCTGCCCCCCGACATCAGGCGTGTCTACGAGGAACTTGACAAGACGAGTGTCGCCGACATCGAGGGCGAGGTCATGATGCCCGGAGGCCGCGCGCAGGTTGTCAACAAGATGCGGCAGGTCTGCGCCGGCTTCGTCTACGACGAGACGGGCGCCGGCAAGCGCCTCGACATGTTCCGCGTCGACGCCATCTGCGATGTCGTGGACGTGCAGACGTCGCCCGTGCTGCTGGTCTACGACTACCGCGAGCAGCTCGACGAGCTGCGGCTGCGCTATCCTGATGCGCCGGTGCTGGGCAGCGGCACGACGCGCAAGGTCGCAGCGAAGGCCGTAGAGGACTGGAACGCGGGCAGGCTGCGCGTCCTGATCGCGCACCCGGCCGCGTTCAGTCATGGGCTCAACCTGCAGTTCGGGGGTCACATCATCTGCTGGTGTTCGCTGCCGTGGTCCCTTGACCACGCGGACCAGACCGTCATGCGCCTCGCGCGTGAGGGGCAGCTCGCCCCGGAGACGATCAGCTACGCGACCGTCGCCGTCAACACCGTCGAGGAGGATACAGTCTACCCGCGCCTGACGTTCAAGGCCGAGGTGCAGGACGCGGTGTTTGATGGCAGCGGAGCCGTGTCCCCGACGACTTGACCGTGGAGAGGCTCGCGAGGTCAAGCTCGCAGGCCGTCTTCTCGGCGTTGATGGAGGCGATGTTGCCCTTGGGCGTGACGGCCGGCGCCCACGCCGTGCCGTTCCACTCCTGCACCTGCCAGTCGGCCTTCGCGATGCCGTAGGTGAGCAACACGAAGCTCGCAGCGATGAGGAGGAAGGTGATTGCGTCCTTCACGGGAGGGCCTTAGTCGGGGGCTTTGAAATCGGGGTGGGATCTCAGCCAGTCATCCGTCATGCGACTGTCAGCGCGGTACACGAGAAAGCCGATGCAGTGCTCGGTGTTATACGGCGGGAACGCAATGAACCGCGCCGCCGAGCCTACTCGTGCGAGGCATGCGGCGATGACTTCGGCAGGCGCCGTTACAGCCGACGCATACGGTTGCATGAGCAGAAGGTGCGACGTAACCGAGCGAGGGTGATCGAAGAGGTTGATGGCCTCGAACTGCGCCTGCGCGGCATAGTCAATGCCGTGGACCTGTCTCCGCCCGCGGGCGACGACGCGGCCCAAAACATAGTTCTCATTGGCCGACGTCTTACGAACGTCGAGGCCTTTATGCACGTCGGTCATGCGGTCCCAACCGCCAAAAAACGCCAGAAAATTAGCGCGTTTTGCGGCCGCGTCCGCAGCAAAGTCAAAGTCACTCATGTCCTATCCTCCTATCCTGAAACCATATTCGCGAGCGGCGGCGCGGTTTTTACAGCCTGCGCTGCCGTTTCGCTTTCTTGTATTCGGACAGGTAGAGCCGCGCGACGGCGTACAGAAACGCAAGCTCGTGCCATGTCCTGTCGCTGCGGCGGGCAGGAGCGGGCAGCATCTTCGTGCGCCGCTCCAGTTCCCACGCGCAGTTCTCGCAGGTTTGCGGGCTGCCATCCACTTCACGCGGCACCCTGTTATACGTGAAGCGGTCGTACACGGGGTGTTTGCACTTTCGGCAAAGACACATGCGCGCGATCTCGGGGCGGCCCTTCTGCCGCCCCCTGCGCCATAGAATGCGGTCGCTATGACCATGGGGTTGAGAATCCCAAGTGCAGTACGGGCGCAACACCCCCGTCAGAGTGACCGCGGGCATCGCTACTCTCCGAGTGCGACGGCAGTGTTGAGCGCGCGAACAGCCCGGTCCGGGCTCAACTTGTTGCGCTCCGCATACTTGGCCACGTCGAGTTCGAGACGGACAGTCTCGATGATCGTGGTCGCCAGCTTGGCGACTGCATTGGCGCGCGTCGCGTTCACGGTGCCCTTCCGCAGGCCGTCCAATTCGTCGAACAGGCTGCCGCGCAGCCCCGCGCTCGTGCGCTGCGTCAACTTCGCCGGGGATTCGGGGGTCTTCTTAGCCATAGGTCACCTCATTTAATGTCCATGAAAAATCGGCAAACGGGTGGACAACTTCCGATGCCGTATTCAATTCAACTGTCGAGGTTCGCCAATACATCCTTGATGTCGTTGCGGGTCATCAGACCCGCACCCTCGCCGTGCCGGTGAGCTTCACGACCTGCCACTCGTCGGGGCACATACAGCGCGCCTCCCCCTCGGAGTGGTAGGTCGTGTAGTTCTTGCCTGTAGGATCAACGAGGCACCACGTCACCACCTCGACGTTCAGGTATCGCGGCAGCGTCGCGAAGTGCGCGCGGGCGGCGCTGAGCAGTATGTCCGCGTAGCGCCCCTTCGGCGTCAGCTCAATGGCGTTGAGCGCCTCTTCCAGTTCCTTCGCGTCAATGTCGCTCATTGCTCAATCCCTTCCAATGCGATCCCGATGTCGGTGCGGCGCTTCATCAGCGCGACCTTGAGAGGCTCCCAGACGTAGGCGGGGACGGGCGTCACGCCGCGGCGCCAGCGGTACACGGTCTTGCGGTCGACACCGAGGATGCGAGAAAGATACCCGATGTGTTGCGCGCCGAAGAGCAGGTGCCCGATCCGGGCGAGCCGGCGGGGGTCGCCGGGGGTGGGTACGCTGGTCACAGGGCCTCCAGAACGATGTCGGCGTGCTTGGGCGTGACCCGATTGCGATGCGCGAGGATGACGGCGAGGCGGGCGCGCGCGACGCGCCCAGTCAGGTTCAGCTCGCGCGGAGATCGCGCGAGCCGCTGGACGCCCTCGGGGCTCATCTCCTGCAGCTCGACCATGATGTCCACCGCCACGCGCTCGGCGTGGCGCGTGAACGGCCCCCAGCCTTTCCAGCTCACCTGAAAAGTGCAGCCGTGAATGGTCAGCATCACTCGACCTCGTCGATGCTGAAGCTGTTGTAGGCCCAGAGGTTGGTCGTGACCCACGCGACGGCGTCATACCGGGTGTTGAAATCTCTACGCCGCGCCCGTTCCCCGCGAGTCGCCGTCACCCGGAACTTGGCGGGGTTGGGCAGCGTCTGCAGGTGCTTCCGGGCGGCGGCGAGGACGAGCAGGGCGTCGGCGCACCACGGCTCGTCCTTCAGCCGCTCAAGGCGGTCGATGGCGGCCAGCAACTGCTGGCGCTCGCTCTTGGGGGGATTGTTGTCGTAGTAGTTGGGGCCGGGGTTGCACATGGCTCAGTCCTCCACACGCCGAAAGCCTTCCGGCGTGTACTCTCGCTGGCGCCGGACGTGATAGATGCCGGGCTTGAAGCAGATGCTCTCGTGGGTGTCGTGCGCCCGCAGGTGCTCCAGCGTGTCGCCCCCCTCGACGGTGAGGAAGATGTCCATGATCGAGTCGGGCAGCTTGTAGGCCTTCGTCCGCTCGGCCAGCATGACGTGATGGTGGCCCGTCTCGCTGTGGGTCACGATCACACGGCCGTTCTCGGGCGCGACAGGCACGACGCCCTTGGGCAGTTCCTTGATGCGCTGGATCAGGATGTCGCCCTGCGCGCAGAGGTTGTTAAAAGTCTTCATGTTCACGTCCTCACTTCGATGTGCTTGAGAAGATCAGGTTCGACGCCGTAGGACCAAGCATTCCCTGCCAACGCCGTTTTGGTTTCGGGGGGCACCGGCAACGCAAATTCGCGAGACGTCCCGCACAATACTTTGATGAACCTCTCGCGGCTGCCTTCGAGCGTTACCTCGACAAGCTCGCCAATCTCGGGGTCATCGTCCTTGTCGATGGTCTTGGCGTCCAACTCCTGCAGGATGTTCACCCAGCCGAGGATCTCGCAAGCCGCGCGGCGCTGCTCGACGTTCTCCCACGCCAGCGCCTCCGCCGCCGTGAGGGATGCCTTGTCTTCGATCCACTCACCGGGGACTTTGACCCCGTGCCAGTGGTAGAGCGACCAGCCGTCGCGCCACCGATGTGAGGGGCCCGTCTCACAGTGCGGCCGGTTCTCCGCGTCGACTTTCAAGACCGCAGGGAAATCCGAAACAATACAGAACTCCGGGTGGAGGACGCGGAAGCCGCCGTGGTTTGCCGCCTGCTCCCACGCGGCGTAGGCGTCGTGCTCCTTTAACCGAAGACCAAGGATGTCACGGGCGGCGGCCAGATATGAGACATACGAAACCCCCATGTTCCCGCTTTGGTAGACCCTGCTCCACTGTTGTGCACACGCTACCCCGAGAGGCCCCGCCAAGGCTCGGCAGGCCAACGCCGCGCCGGTCGCGGCTAAGGTCGCGGCGTCGGTCGCGGCTCTGATCGCGGCGAAGGTCGCGGCGTCGGTCGCGGCGTCGGTCGCGGCGTCGGTCGCGGCGTAGGTCGCGTCGTAGGTCGCGTCGTAGGTCGCGGCTCTGGTCGCGGCGTCGGCCGCGGCGTAGGTCGCGGCGAAGGTCGCGGCGTCGGTCGCGGCGAAGGTCGCGGCGTCGGTCGCGTCGTAGGTCGCGTCGTAGGTCGCGGCGTCGGTCGCGGCGAAGGTCGCGGCGTCGGTCGCGGCGCCGGTCGCGGCTAAGGTCGCGGCTCTGGTCGCGGCTCTGGTCGCGGCGAAGGTCGCGGCTCTGGTCGCGGCTCTGGTCGCGGCGTCGGTCGCGTCGTCGGTCGCGGCGCTGGTCGCGGCTCTGGTCGCGGCGTCGGTCGCGGCGTAGGTCGCGGCGCTGGTCGCGGCGTCGGTCGCGTCGAAGGTCGCGTCGTAGGTCGCGGCGCTGGTCGCGGCGTCGGTCGCGGCGAAGGTCGCGTCGAAGGTCGCGTCGCTGGTCGCGGCTCTGATCGCGGCGTCGGTCGCGGCGTCGGTCGCGGCGCTGGTCGCGTCGTAGGTCGCGGCGCTGGTCGCGGCGCTGGTCGCGTAGCGAGAGTGCCAGATGGCCGCCGACGCGCCGTACGCAAACGCCATCACCAACGGCGACGGCACGATCACCACACGGGGGTTCTTCAGGTCTGCCGCCGCATAGAGGGCCGCGATAGCGGGAACGATTTTAGCAGGCTCGACGGGGTCCGTGCGCATCGCCCGGGAGATCCAGAGCTTCGCGTGCTCGTCCATCAGCTTCTTTTCGGCAGGCGTGATGCCCCCCTTCGCCTGTGTCGGGGTGCGAACGATCTTGGCCATTTCAGTCGATCCTGTTGTGTGAGGTTGCGTCGATGCCGTGCTTGGTCAGGACGGCGGCCATGGCCGGGGCCGCGGCGCTCTTGCGCTCCCAACTCTGGCCAAAGTCGTGGACGCTGACGTCCCAGCCGCCGTTGTAGGCCTTGTGGCCGATGTTCTCCGCCTTGAGCCAGCGCGCCATCTTGGAGTTGGCGGGGCGGATCTTGACCCACGCGAAACCGCAGGCGCCGTCGTCGACGACCTCAACGACGTACAGGGTCTTGCTTTTGTGATACTCGACGACCATCGGGGTGGGGCGGCAGGCGAGGCCGGCCATGATGCCGGCCGTCCACGCCTCGGCCCAGATCTCTGCGTAGTCCATCACAGGCTCCTCACGCATTCCGGGTTCAGGGCGATCCAGATCTGCATGAACACCATCCGGGTGTCGTAGGCGTTGTGTGCCTCCAGCCTGCGGGCGGCGGAGCTGACCTCCAACCACTTCCGGTATTTGGCCTCGATGTCGAGGGCGGTGAGCAGATTGATCATGATCCTATTCCTCCTCTTCTTCGTCTTCTTCGTCTAGGGCGGCCCACTCGGCGGCGGCCTCTTCCTCGGTCAGGGTCGTGCGGCTGCGGGCGGCCTCCTCGCGCTCCCGCTTGGCCTTCAGCGCCGCCTGATACACGGGGTCGGCGGCGTCGCGTTCGGCCTGCGCCCGGATCTGCGCTGCCACTTCTTCACCCATCTCGAAGGCGCTCATAAACTTGGGCATGGTCATATCTCCTTCAGAGGATGCCGTTGGGGCCGTACTGGCGGCCGAAGTCGGCGATGGCGAGGCGGCTGACACTGCGCCCGCTGCGGGTGCGCTGCGGCGCGCGGCCGAGGCCGGCGCAGGCGGCGGCGTACTGCCGGCCGCGCTCGTACTGCCAGCAGTTCTTGTCCCTGTCGTAGTCGGGCGCGCGGCCCGCCTGATAGTCCTCGATGCCCTCGCGGAAGGCGGCGGCACCGACGATGGAACTCCAAGTGACGCGGCGGGTCTTGATCTGAGCCATGATGCTATCTCCTATTCGATGTCCTGATTATGGGGCAGTCAGGAGGCCCTGTCAACTGCCTCGTCGAAGCCGTCGTCGCCGAGCCACTCCTCGGCCCATTCGGTCACCAGCAGCTTGATGAAATCGTCGTTGACCGTGGTGCTGGCCGAGATGAACTCGACTTCCGGGGGATCGGCGGGCTCGCCGCCGCTGGCGTAGGAGGGGCCCCGCGCCGGGCGCCCGGGGGTGAAGCGGTAGGTGATCTCGACTGCGATCTCGCCGAGGCCGAGGGGGCAGTAGGCGGTGAGGGTGCGCATGTCGGTTAGCCGACGATGACGCGATACAGTTCACCCTCGAAAAGAGGGCGCAGGATGCAGACGGCCCAGTCGGTGCCGGCGTAGAGGACGCGGAGTTCGGCGGCGATGGTGGCGGCTTCAGCGGCGGTGGCGGCAGTGACGGTCATTTCGATCTCCTATTCGATGTCCCGATTATGGGGCAGGTGGGGAGGGGTGTCAAACCCTCTTTTCGGTGGGGAGGGGGCGGGGGCCCAGTCGCGGATCGCCGCCGTGTAGTGGGCGATGGCGCTCTTCGAGCCACTGATCCGGCCCTCCAGCTCGGCCCGCTCGCGGCGCGTCAGGGCACCGTACTCCAACGAGAGGCGGGCGATGCCCAGCTGGCGCTCGAAGCCCTGCAGGGCGGCCCGCAGGCCCTCGTCCGACACCTCGATGGGGCGGAAGCCGACGCCGAAGCAGGAGCCGCTCTGGAATCCCCAGCGGATCGTGTAGCCGTGCATGACGATCCGGCCGCCGTCGAGCTTCACGTTCTGGCCGCAGCAGGCGCAGGTGCCGGTGTTGTCGAGGGTCCGCGCCGGGGTCTTGCGGACGGCGGTCGATGGCTTGCGGGCCTTCACGACGCGGCCCTTGGCGGCGACGAACTTGGCGCAGATCGGGGCGAGGGCTTCGAGGGACCGGTAGGCTTCGAGGGCCGCGGTGTGCGTCGGGCTCGCCGTCTTGGGCAGCTTCTTCAGCCAGCCCGGCAGCGTGTGCGGGTAGATCGTGCCGTAGTACTGCGCCGACAGCTCGTCGCCACGACGGTCCTCGTAGGGGATGGCGAGGTAGACGGCCGAGGCGGCCTCCTTGGCCTTCTCAAGGGTCCGGTTCAGGGCGGTCTTCATCTCGACGTAGTCCACGTTGTAGATGACGTCGGCGGCGAGGGCGGCTTCGATGTCCATGGCGATCTCCTGTCTGAGAAGACGGTTCTACCCCGGATTTTGACAATCTGTCAAACAGAGAAATGAGGCTCTGTGTGTATGTCCCGTCGTCTGTATGTTGGGGTTTTCGTGTAAAGGGCCTGACAGGCTGTCGCCGAGGCACCGCGCCGAGCGCGGAAAGCGGCCTGAGCGCGTTAATTTTCCGGGGGCTCAGTCTCTGCCTGAAAAGCAATGAAACCGGGCATCGGATGGGTGAAAAGAGACTGTCTATATATATATATAAAGAGAGAGAGAGAGAGAGTATATATATAGATATACTACCGCACCGCCACCCCTCTGTTGTGTCACGGCGGCAAACGGCCTATCTTGCAATTCCTTAGAGATATGTTTGCGAAAACACGTCTACTCAGTCTCTCCGTCTCTTACTTTTCGTAACCAACATGAGGATGAACGACATGCACCCGTGGATTATTGCCCGCTCCCCCGGCGCGGGGGAGGTCATGGAGGCCTCCGACATCGCGGCCCTGCTTCGGCAGAAGATGCCCCCCGACGCCGTGCGGGAGGTGCTGGCCGACGCGCGCCCGTATCGGGAGATCGCGGAGGCCTGCGGGATGACGTATCAGGCCATCGCCATGATCAAGTCCCGGCGCCTGCACGGGGACGTCGCCTTCACGGGGGACATCCCCCGCGGCGCGCGGCAGTCCCTCGACCCCGAGGTCGTGAAGGGCATCTTGGCCGACCCGCGGGCATACGACGAGATCGCGGCCGGGTACGGCCTCAGCTACCAGATGGTGCTGCACATCAAGAACCGCCGCGTCGGGGCGCGCGTGCCCTTCAAGGGAGACATCCCTCGTGGCGCCCCTCGCGACGACGAGAAGGTGTGCGCGATCTACCTCGACCCCGTCGACCACGGCACGGCGGCCACGAAATACGGCGTCACCTACACGATGGTGACCAACATCCGCCGCCGGCGCTCGCACGAGACGGTGACCCGGGGCCTGACGCCCCCTCTGAGGTCGCGCGCACCCCGGCAGGAAACGCTGCAGGAGATGGAGGCGCGGCACGCCACCGAGAGGGCCGCCTTGCTTCGCAGGATGCTCTGACATTTTGTCTTGCGTTGTGGATAAACCGGCTGTATAAGAATTCATCGAATAGGAGATAGATCATGACAACCAGCAAGTTTGTAGACCAGTACGCCGTCGCCGCCGCCCAGCTCAAGGCCGCGCAGAAGACCGTGGACGACCTCAAGGCGAAGATCCTCGCCCTCGGCGCCGCCGAGATCGCGGGCGACAAGTTCGCCCTCAAGATCTCGACCTACGAGACGTCTCGCCTCGACACCGTGATGGTCAAGGGATGGCTGACCGAGGCGCAGATCGCCGAGGCGACCAAGACCTCGACCGCGAACCGCATCACGGTCGCCGCCCGCGCCAATCAGCGCCTCGCAGCGTAGCATCGCTTTTCTGACTGAAGGGCCAGCCGAGAGGCTGGCCTTTTTTGTCGTTATGGCGTAGAAAGACAGGATGACCGAGATCGCAACCAACCTGACCCCCCGGCACCTGAACGACCTGTTGGAGGAGATGGACTTGTTGAACAACGAGCTGGCCGTGCTGGCCGGCGTCAGCGCGCGCACGGTGTATCGCTGGCTGGCAGGGACGACGCCTGTACCCCGGTCGGTCGTCGCGATGTTGGAACTCCTCAAGGCGCGGGCGTGATCTGGCGATGGCTCGCCGTAATGCTCGCCCTGCCGATGCTGGGATTGGTCGCGCTGATGCCCGAGGCGTGGCCGATGTGGCTGTTCGGGTGGGGCGTGCTGGCAATCAAGGGGTTCGGAAACGCCCGCGCAATGGGCGGCCCGAGGACACGTACTCGCCCCCGCTCGCCGCCGAAATCTGCCGACGGCTCGCCGAAGGAGAGACATTGACGGCGGTTTGTCAGGACGTGGGGATCGCGCGGCAGACGGTCTATACGTGGGTGCTCGACAACCACGAAGGCTTCGCTGACACTTACGCGCGCGCTCGTCACTTGATGGCGCTCGGCTGGGCCGACGATCTCGACGAGATCGCGCGCGACAGGCGCGGTGATTTTGTGCTGGACGCGGAAGGGAAAATGGTCCCCGACGTGGAGCACATCATGCGCAGCCGCCTGCGCATCGACACGCGCAAGTGGTTGCTGGGCAAGGTGTTGCCCAAAGTGTTTGGCGAGAAGGTCATCACCGAGATCACCGGCAAGGACGGCGGCGCCATCGAGATGCAGGCGACCCGCATCGACGTGCTGGCGCTCGACCCCGAGCAGAGGAATCAGTTGAAAACCATTTTGCTGCAGGCAACGAAGGGTAAAACGGAGGAGGGAACATGATGTTCATCGAAATAGACGCCACCAGTTACGACCGCGCGCGGTTCATCAGAGTCGCCGACATTGAGACGGTCGAACGTCGGGAGGACGAGTGGACTGTCACAACCGCCAAGGGGGCCAAGCATCTGGTGGGCGAAGACGATGCGCGGAAACTGCTCGCCCCGTCGTTCATCACGGTGCCCGCGGCGTCGTCGGATATTACAGCGTACGTATTCACGATGAACGAAGACGCAGAGCGTGAAGTGTTCGTTGAAGCCACTCACGTCGTGGCGTGGCGTCTCGAAGACGGGATGGATGCGACGGCAATTTTGCAATGTACTGGCAACGACTTCTGCAACAACCGCATGGAGGCCATCAGCACGCCTGACGGCCGCTGGTATGTGACCCATTCAGAGGTGAGCTACGACACGCTGGACGAGGTCAGGGCTTATTTCGTGGCCTACACCAACGCGCTGTACGACGGCAAGGCAAGGAAAGTGAGGGCCGGAAATGAGAACCGTTAGCGACCTGCATTTTCACATTGGCGACAAGGCCTACACGTTTGTGCCCGCGGCGGTTGTGGCCGACGACGTGCCCCTGCTGCTGCCGCTGCTCATGGCCCTGACGCAGACCCGCGGCGCTTTCGACGTCGAGGACTACGTCGACCGGCACTCCCTCTGGCATTGTTTCCGCGCAGTCTGATGCTGTACACTGGGGCCATGAAGGCGCCTGTTCTTCCCGCCCCGGAGCTGCTGCGCGCCGCCATGCGCGCCGGCGTCGACATCGGCTGGGAGGTCACGGGCGCCGCTTACGCGCAGATCACCGACAAGCGCAGCAGCCGGCAGCGTGAGGCATTTGAAGCACTTATGAGCAGCGCATACGCCCCCGACATCCTGCACGGCCTGTACTACGACGGCGACTATTCGAGGGTCCAGTGAACACGCTCTGCATCGACTGCGCGCACCGTTGGCTGAACACCGACGGCATCAACATGTGCGGGCGCCCGATTGACGCGGCGACCACGCCCGGCCCCCGGTACTGCTACAGCGAGCGGTTCGGGCCCCCGCGATCTGACAGGGCCATCTGCGGGCCGTCGGGACAGTACTTCGAGGCCAAGCCGTGACCAGCGACCAGATCCGGCAGTCGTACTTTGACCACTGGCACCTGCGGAACGCTATCGAGGCGCGCGTGCGCC
>Ga0181339_1000098_pt1 | contig 27810 bp, 37 predicted proteins | sample Sp13VDMM110DD_FD_130101 | JGI IMG/M metagenome (GOLD analysis project Ga0181339, IMG submission 130101) | Freshwater viral communities from Lake Michigan, USA - Sp13.VD.MM110.D.D | ecosystem: Environmental > Aquatic > Freshwater > Lake | place: USA: Michigan | collected 2013-04-23 | reverse complement strand
CAGTCTCTATAGATAATGGTTCACGGCCCCAAGAGGCCGTACCCACCTGTGATGCGGATGGACTGGCGGATAAGTTGGCCAAGGTCCGAGACCTGCTGCGCCAGATTTGGGAGGCCGACTCCCGCCTTGTCTGGACCGGCAACCCGCCCGAGCCGTCGCATGACGAAGAAGGCGAGTGCGCCAAACTGGCCAATGAAGCCGCTGGCCTAATCACGGGGATTATCGGGCAACCCGCTGACGGCTGTTCTAGCAATGAAGGAGCGGGCGGCTGGACGATTTGGCATGGAGGGCCGAACCCCGCGCCCGGTCAGATCGTGTCGGCAATCTGGAACGGCGAAGAGCATGACGACCGACTGTCGGATGATCTCGATTGGGACTGGAACGACATCAGCGACCCGATCACAGCCTACCGCATCCTCCCTCAGACGGAGAAGGGGTCATGAGTATGGTTGCACGGGTTGAAGCGATCCTCCCAAGCCTGAAAATGATGCTTCTGAAGCGCAAGATGGTTCAGCGTTTTGACCGCTGCTGTCATGCTGGGTTTGTTAGCTACCGGCTCCCCCTGTCTTACAGGATTACCACCGCAAACTCGGTAGGTATGAGCGAAGCGAATGCACCCACCACCCCTCCCGTGAAGACCGGGGAGGGCTAGATGGCTCGCAGGCCGTGGCTTCCGAGCGCCAAGACGCGCCAGACCAAAAACCTTCCCGACCGCATTGACGACGCCCTTCAGGCGCACGGCGGGCCTATGGATTTGAGCGCGCTAGAGCAGGCCCTTTACCCGGACCCTCGCTCGCATCGCTGTCAGTCCAACGGCGGGCCTCCGGGGTGCCGCATGGCCGTTTCTGCGGGCATCCGGCGCGGCGGCTTCACAGTGCGCCATCAGGGTGGAAACTGGGGCAACCAAACCGTTGTCCCGCGTAAGCCGATTGTGAACCCCGACTTCCTCGAATGCGAGGGCTGCAACGGCGAGTTCTACAAGGGCGATCTGGCGAACGGCCTTTGCGAGTTTTGTTCAGAGGAAAACCCAGCATGACCCACCCCAAGGAAGACGGCTTCTCCATCACGCACGAACTGGCGGGGTGTCCGTTCTGTGGAGGCGTTCCCGAACGAGTAGGCGCGTTCTCAGCGCAATGTCGCGGCATCGTGAACGGCAAAGACATTCACAACACCATCGTCATGAACAACGCCGCATGGAACCGCCGCGCAGCCCCTATGGAGGCTGTGGCTTGGCGGTGGCGCAAGATCGGGGAGCCGCTCTGGCAGTTCGACGGCAACCGAGAGTTTCCGCCTGTCTCGCCGCCGCCCGGTTACGAGCAGGAAGCCCTCGCAGTCATCCCCACACAAGGGGGAGAAGCCGCACCTGACACCGTCCGCACCGATGAACAGGTAGGGACGAAGCCGCAAAGCGGCGTAGTGCACCCTAATCCCGGACAGGAACTGCGGGAGACGGTCGAGATCGTCACCGAATGGCTTGCGATGGCGAAGGAAACACCGAGGCCGCTGCACTCCAGCCTGAACTATGTACCGATCTGCGCGTCGGAGTTTGAGGCCTTGGACGCCATCCTCGCAGCCCTTCAGCATACGGAGGCCGGGGGATGCTAGCCTTGTTCGTCTTTTTCCTCGCCGTCGCTGTCGTCTGTCAAATCCTTATCGTTCTGGATAGGGAGCGTTAGAACAGACCAAATATCCGACGACGGGTAAGCCTCTGATTCTCAACCCCGACCGCGTCGCAAATCTCAATCACGGTGTTAGCTCGGTTGTTCGCCTTGTCCGTGTCGCCATGGCGGGCGTCTGCAACCGAGACCCAAGAGCCAATAAGGTTCTCTTCGGGAGGCGGCGTTACCGCTACGTCTGTGCGAAGCGACGGGCCGATCAGCTTGGAACAATCAAGCGCAGATTGGATCGTTGTTCCGCATCCGGCGACAGTAAGCAGCACGGCCCCGAAGGCCAGCCTCACCGGCAGATTCCTTGGCATTATCCGCCCCTTCAATAAAGTCCGCGTTGGACTTGGTTTGTGCGTCCGTAGCCGCATCCCGCTCGTAACGCCCCTCAGTGGCCCGCACAGCGGCAGAACCGGCATTTGCTTGCGCCGTAGCCTCCCGAGCCTTCGCATTGGCTGTAGCGGCGTCTTTTCGGGCATTGCACATGGTCAGGATGGCCAGCGCAAAGCATAGGACGACGACGATAGCGCCGATCTGGACGACGCGGGTAGCGGTCTTGTCGAGGCCGAACATCACGCCTTCCCGTACAAGGCCGCTTCCGCAGCACGACGCCGCGTCAGCCCGTTCATCACCTTGCCGTCGTTTTTGTTCCAGCGTGAGAACTGGTCCTTAGCGCCGACGTAGTTTCCCGCCTTGTGCAACTTGAGAAGGGTGCTGTCATTCAGTGCCGACAAGCCGACATTGTAGGCAAACGACACAAGCGCATCGAACTGGCTTTGCGTGGTTACAGGGGCCATCAAGGCCACAGCCTTTTCAAACCGTGCCAGATCAGCCGCGAACCGTTCATCGGCTTGAGCTTGCGTCCAGACGACACCCTTAGCGATGCCGGGACCAGTGGACCCCCAGCCAATCGTCCATGGCTTGCCGTCAACGGAGCCGGGGTCGGGGTAGGCCGTCAGCTTGCACGATTCAAACGAGTGAATGAGTGCGATGCCTTCAGGGCTAACCCGTTTGCCCGTAGGAGCCGCTACAGGGACCAGCGCCGCGTTTATGGCGTCAACGTCTCCTTGCGTCAGCGGAGCGCCCTTGATGGCCCTTACAGCGTCGAATAGAGCCTTGCTCATGTGGTCGGATTTCCTGCGTTGACCTGCGCCACGTCCACATCACGGCGGGCGCGAGCAGTGTTGATAGCCTCTACGGCCTTGGCCCCGAAGATAGTCGCCACCCCGAGAAAATAGGCCCCCGCAAAGATAGCCCCATCATTACCGTTCTCAACCTTGTGGGCTATGATGATAGTTGCCCGCATCGCGGCGTATGAAAGGGCGATGATGGCGAAGGGCCGAGCGAGGTCGCCAATGAAACTCTTGACCATTTCCGACTTAGGAATGGGCGGAACCTCGCGTGGGATAACGGGTGTGTCGGTCATGTAAGTCCAAGCACATGAGAAATCTTAGGAAGCAACAACGTCAGCACCACTCCGAACCCGACCGCCGCGCCCATCTGCCAACGCTGCGTAGCCATCACCGCTTCCATCTTGGTCTCAAGGGCCTTTACGTCTTCCGTCAGGGTTCTGACCCGTTCCGCCACGACTTCCAGACTCGGGCCGCTCACTGGCGAGCATCCGGCACAAGACCCACACCCCGGCGATCAGACAGCCAACGGCGAAGACAATCCAACCCATGCCCCACTCCGACGCTTGCAAGGGTAGCGAGTTGAACGACGAAAAACGCATTGATACTAACCACATAAAGCCAGAGGCCGTGCTGGGTCAGCGCCCCCGTCTTCCACATTGATATAGCCGCGAAGTGCAACATAAGCTGAACGACAAGGCTTCCGACCATGACCACCTTCCAAGGCTCACGGTTTTTCTGCCATGCCCGATAGATCATCGCCGCTAACGTCAAATCGAGAAGCGGGAAGGCCAGCAAGGCGTCGGGGAAGCGATACATCGCCAGCAACAGGTTACCGACCGCAAACACCATCGCGATCATGGCGCTAACGCCCATCAAGTCCGCGTATTTCTGCGGCTTGGACCGATAGGCCAGAAAGCAGATCAGGAAGACCGTCGCCGTCGCCGTTGTGTACCCAAGCACGACTGCGCTCATGGCTTCACAGGCTCGTCAGGGTCATCCACTGGAGGCTTCGGGTTCCCTCCGCTGAAAGCCACCACGTTGTCACCGTCCCGCGACGCCACATAGGCTTTCTGTGCCTTGTCTAGCCGGGCGTGAAGGATGGCGTGATGTTCCTCGACCAGCTTGAGCGCCTTGCGGGTAGCCTTGACAGCCTCCTCCGATTTCATCAAAGCGCGCCCGATGGCGTCGATATGCTCTTGAGCGGTCATTAGTTTCCAGTCCTCCAGTTAAGTCCGCCGTCCAACGTAAACCATGAGTTAGGCGTCCCGGCGTCAAGATACGCCACCACCACCGCATCGTTAGCCGTGGTGTTCGTGTTGGTCACCCCGTCGCACTTGAGCGCAAGCGTTCCGGTCACACCCCAAGGGACAGACACCGTCGTCGTGTAGTCCGTGTCAACGAACGTGCAGTCGTCAAGGAAGAGCGACATTTTAGCCCCTGCCTTCAGACGCTTGATGCAGACCGCCATAGCCCGATACCAGTTACGGTAACCGGGGTTGTCGCCAATCTCAAACGACTGCCACGCCTTGATACGGTTGTCCGCAATGTCGGAGATTGCCCGCGTAGCATCTCCGGTGATGGCCAGAGAGGTTGCGCAGTTATCAACCTTGACGCTCCACTTGCTCGTAAAGTCCGTCGCCGTGGAGCCTACATAGCCGCGATAGCCAATCACCGGGTTTGTGTTCGGCGCGGACACGTTCGTAACCACCGTGCGCGTCGTGGTCGATTTGGCCAGCACTTCAGCGGCGTCAACCTCCATGATGCAATCAGTGATCATAGTCGTTGCGAGGCCACCGGCGGGGAGCATTTTCAGGCCGTCAATCTCGGTGATCGACGCGTCTCCACTCTCAACAACCAGCGCAATCCTCGGGATAGCCGCATCCGAGACAATCGTGGTGTTTCGGGCGCAGGCGTACATCTCCGCATTGTCAACGACTTGCTGGAAGGCGAACACGCTGTGAGAGGCGCTGATCGGCGAAGTCGCGCCGCTTTTATAATACTCAACGTTCGCATCCAGCACGATGCCGCCGCCGTACTGGAAGTCAAAGTCCACCGAGCTTGTTCCAGACACACCGTTTGCCGCGTAACGCCGCACCGTCGGGCTATAAACAACCGTGTCGCCGCACTGGTCCTTATAGAGACGCGCTTGGCCATCCTCCATGATCGGGCCATAGATGCGGACCGAGCCGAGACGGCGGTTTTGGGCGTTCCCCGGCGGGGTGCCGTCGAGGAAGCCGAAGCACTTGATGCAATCCGCATCGCCCGAGCCGGGGCCGTAATAGACGCGGCGAACAACCGGCGAGTAAATCTCGACAGCGCCCTCAACGCCCGAAGTGGTGATGCCGCTGCACTCACCCGAGGCGTCGGAACGGGTCACGTCCTCCACGGTCGGGGATTGCATGATAACCCGCGCGTACCGGCCAAGAACGATGATGCCTGCCGCGACAGTGAAGGTAGCCGTGCCGGTAAGGTTTTTGACGGTGACCGGCGCGCTCAGAACAACCGTTCCGCCCTTCTCGTCAGCAGTATGGCGCAGCCAAACGCCCGCCGCCGCCTTGTCGTTGCAGTCGATCGTAAGGGTTCCACCGCCCGAGATGCTATGGCTTCGGACCGTAGTGCTTTCGGCGTAGAACACGCGGTTAAACGGCGTTGAACCGGCGTCAACGGTGATCGTCACGTCATCACGAAGGATGATATGCAGTTCCGCTCCGTTCACCGCCGAGGCGGGCGTGATCGGGCCGTCGATAGTATAAGCGCCGGAAAGCTCCACGGCCCGGCCATCCAGCATCGCAGCCGTGAAAGCCCGAAGAAGGGTAGCGGTCGTCACCGTGGGGGTGGTGAACGCTCCAAACTCACCGGAGTTGGGCTGGACAGGCGCTTGCCGCAGTTTGGTTTGGGCCGTCGTCAGAACCGCGCCGGTCCCCGCCTGCAAAAACCCGACATAGGACGAACCCGCAGACGTGCCGAAACCGGCCTGAATGTAGGCCAGCAAGGTTCCTGCCGTCGTGCGGCGAAGCGGCCCCGGCGTCCGGTACAGCGCCAGAACGTCCGCATCCACAACGGGAGCGGTTAGCGCGGTAAGCTCAGGATAGGTCTTGCGGGGAATGAGGGCCATTATGCGTATCCAGAAACCGAGATTACCGCCGGATTAACCGTGTTCCAATAGATGCGAACTGATCCGGTTGCGGTGTTGTCGTAAGAAGCCGCAGCCGCCGTGTAGTTCTTTTGAGTGCAGTTTACAGCGTAAGACATTGAGGGCAAGGCGTTGGTGAACGTCAAATCTGCATAGGCCAAACCCGCAGCCTCTGTGACGTTGGAAATACTGGCGACGTTCCAAGCAACATCAATGGTTGGTGTTGACCCGTTCACGCTAGTCGAGGTGATAATGCACCCAAATGAGCGGCCCGGCCCGTTTTGGAACGTCCCCGCGCCCGTCAGCACCTTATACTGATCGCCCGCTGCGGCGGCAGGGACAGCACCCTTAGTCCCCGCGACCGACTGCGTAGCACCCACAACCGCGTCTATCAGGGTCGTCGCCTGCGTTCCCGTCAGGTCTTCTACAGCGCCCGTTCCAGCCGTGACGCGACCCTTGAGACGGGCGGTGGCCACCGTCGCCAGCTTGGCGTTGGAAAACGACGCGTCAGGAACCGTGATGGTTCCAGAGAACGTCTGGTTTCCGGTGAATGTACCCGTTGCCGCAACCGTCAGGGTGTCACCCGGAGCGTTGCCAATCGTGCTGTTACCGTTGACCGTCAGGTTACCCGTCAGGGTAAGGTTGCCCGTGATCGACGGCGAGCCGGAGAAACTGACGCCAACCGGGAAGGTGACCGTGCTAGACGTAGAGGTAATCACCGCCACCCCACCAACCACAATCGCGATCTGGTCAGCAGCAGGGAAATAAACGCCCGTGTTAGGGTCGCTGATCGCCGCAATAGACGGGGTGGCCAGCAGGCCGTCAGAGACGGTGATGCCTTGAGCGAACGGAATGACCGTTGACGCCGTGGTCTGTCCGTCGCTGGCAAGCGATTGGCTGATCGCCGTGGACATATCCGAAAGCGTGGAGTTCCAGTCGTCCGACAAGATAGCCGTGTCAGGCGTTGCAGGGTTCCAAGTGTTTGAGGGGGGCGTGTAGCTCCCAGACCCGTTGCGCGGCATGGTTGTATTAGTCCTCCTGTCCAGCGCCGATAGCCGCGCCCGCACGGATGCGGTTAGCGCCTCGGGGACGATTGATTGCACGGGTCAGCCGTGCGTTGAATTCATCAGAGTTGGCGACAAGAAGGTCCGCCAGCGTTTCCGCGTTGCGTCGAGCAGTCCAATCATCAACCATGCCCGCAACCTTTCCGGGGATGCCGAGCGGGTTTGTGATGCCTTGCGCCAAGCCGCCCGCCGCGTTGCCGCCGCGAAGGTCTTGCAGCATTTGGGTATTGAACGACGTGTTAGACCCAGCAGGCTCACGCTGTCCGGTAGCCGCAAGGGCCTCGACCAGATCGCGAATATCGCGTGACGCCATCGGCGCGGCTGCGTCCACACCACCAAGCACTGTATCCCGCTGAAGCGGGTTGCCGAACGTCTGAGCCGCGAACTTGGCCCCTCCAAACGGATTAGCCCCGCCGATGTTGGACTGTCCCGCTTCCGCCGCTTGTTGAGCGAGAAACTGACGGACCAGCGGCCCCGGAACAGCGGGGTCAACTTCACCCATCAGCCGGAGAGCTTGAGCGGTTTCGGCAGCTTGGCCTTCAAACGGTTGCGAGGGGAACAAGCGGCTAGTCATAGCCCCAAGGTTCGGCGCGGCCTCCGACGTATCAGCAAGCGCGCCAATCGGACCTGCCTTAAGCGGGTCAATGAACGCTTCATTGATACCGCGCACCGTATCCCGCGCCATGCCGTAATCGGGCGACGCTTCGCGAGCCAAGGCGTCCGCAAGGGCCTGAGCCTCCCGACGTTGAGCCGCCCGCGTGTTGCTACCACCCACCCGCATGGAGTTAGGCGCAGCTTCATCCGCCATCGTATCGAGCTGCTTCACAACCTCATTGATGACGTTAAGGTCATTGTCGGGATTGGGATACATCCCGCCAAGTTCTGCCGCCAAGTCGTCTATTTCTTGGCGGTTATACACCGGCGGAGAGGTTGTTGCGGGACGGCCCGCCATGTCTGGCGCGTAATCCTTCGCGTCGATAACATACATTTCCAAATCATCAGCGCCACCCTCGGCAGCGCGAACCGTGCGGTGATTGCCATCGAAAATCAGATACTCGCCGTCCTCTCGCCGTACAGCCACCGGCCTGTCACCAAAGCCTGCGACTAGTTCGCCCGGCGAGTCTCCCCGGTCAAAACGTTCCCAGTCCATGTTGTTTTGCGTTCGGCGGGCACTAGCCAGCGGAACCCGCTCTATGCGGCTTGCCGCCCGCATTTGCTCAGGTGTTGGCGCATCAGGGAGAACAAGCGAGTTGGACGACGGAAGCCTGCGGCCCTCTAACGACACGCCTCTTTGCGGAGGAGACCGGGGGGCGAGAAGCGGCGCAAGTTCCTCGTCACCCCGAACGGCGCGAAGGGCGGCGGCAAACGACGGATTTTCCGTCAGTTGTTGGAACTGTTCAGGCGGGAGCGATTGACCCGGCAGGTTGCGATAGAACGGCCCCGCATCCTCATTCGCGCGACGGCGAAGGGTGTTGAGAACGCCTCCCGACGCCTCACGAACTTGTGGCGCAAGTCTGGACGGCTCAACGCTAGGGCCGATCTGGTCCAGAACGCCGCCGATAGCCTGCTCAACGCGAGCGGGACGAGCGGCCATCATGGGGGCAAGACGCGGACTAGCGCCCTCCACAACCCGTTGAACGCGGCCCATGCCGGTAGCGCCGCCCGTCACTTGTTGCAGAGCCTCCGCATTGGTCAGCGGGATAGGCGAGCGCGAACGCAACGCAGCGGCCATTGCTAGTTGATCGGGCGTCACGCCTTCCGCAGCGCCCCTAAGAACGTTGTCGCCGCCGGAACGAACGGCATTGACGCCGCCAACGCCAAGACCGCCACCGATGCCGCCGACAAGTCGCGCGAGCGTTTCCGCCGTGGTCCCTCGCTCGCCGCCCTCAAGCGCCCGCGCACCTTGTCCAGCCGTCTCGCTCGCCACCGCAGGCACAAGCCACGACGCGAGTTTCGCACCGACGCCACCGGGCGCGACCACACCGGGAAGGAACTCGCCAGCCGTGCGCGAGTATTCCCCCGCGATGCCCTGCGGCTGGTAATAGTCACGGCCCAAGCCCTCGCGGATTTGGTCATTCAGTTGCTCGCCTGTCGGGCCAACGATGCCGAAGCCCGGAAGGTTCTGGCCAACCTCGCCGCCAAGCATCTGGCCAATCGTTCCCTGCATTCCAGCAAGGCCAGTCAAGCCCTCGACAACGCCAGTCGGGAAGGATTTAACTACGTCTTCAACAGCGGATAGCGGGCGGGTATAAACACCGGGCGACTCCTCAACATCGCCAAGCCGCGTCGGAGCGTTTTGCGCGTCGTTTGGCAGTTGATAGACGGCTCCCTCGCGATTGACGACCCAAGCGCCTTTGCGGAGCATGTCAGCCGAGGGCCGCGCGTTTAGGTCAATCGGATTGGATTGTGTCGCACCGGGGCGCATTTCGGGATAGATGCCGTTATCGCCAGCATCGCCCAACGGAATCCACTCGCCGTTCTCAAACACGACAGTTTCGCCCGCTGCGTTCGTGGCGGTCGGAGCAGCCTCTGGCGGCGCGTCCAGAGGCACCCAAGCGCCATCCCGGAGAACAAGCGTCTCTCCGGTCGCAGGGTTCGTGGCTGTTACCTCTTGCGGCATTTAATCCAACTCAAAGCCGGGAGGGGGAGGGGGGACATTGCCAGAGCGGCGCGGTGCAGTCGGACGCAGGCGGTTTTGTTGCGGCGCAGGACGACGGCGCGGCGACTGGCTTGTCCCCACGACGTTAGACGGCTGCAAGCCGTATTGTTCAGCCATGCCGACAAAGTCGCTGACGCGGTTCTGATAGCTTTGCTCGTATGTCGCAAACTGACTACGGGCCGTGTTTGCAAACTCTACGCGCTGGTCAGGCGAAAGCCGCTCACCGGAAAGCGCGCGGTTATAGAGTTGCACGACACGGTCAGGAATGCCCGCCGTATTGGACGCCGTGGCGAACTCGCCCTCTCGAACAACCGAGCCGGGGTCAAGCGTCTTCATAAAACCGAAGATCAACGCAACATCGGACGCGCCCGAACGGTCGTTAGCTGCCGCCTCAACCTTGGCCAGACCCGAACGCGCCTCTCGGTAATCAGCCGTCAGCGTGTCAAACTCACGGCGTAGGTTACGCTCATTGGTGATGGCGTTTCCGCCCGCCGCCTGATCTTGCGGACCCCCCGCAATAGGCTGCAAACGACCGCCCGCAGCCTCGAAACCTTCCGGCGGTTCGTCGATGATGCTCAAGCGTCCGGTCGGGTCGCGCTGGCCAAGCGTTCCCGCCCGCGTTCCTTGCGGGTTGAACTCGTCTCTTGTCCGCGCAATCTCGGGGATTCCGTCAGCGAACACCGGTCTCGGGGGCGATACCCCAGCGGGGTCAATGTAGTGTGGAACACCGTTGACCATCTGGATTTCTTGACGTTCGGCGGCGGGATTGTTCATCCGCTGCCTGATCGTGGCCCACTCTTGTTGCGCCCACGCCAGTTGGCCTGCGTCACCGCTAGTAGCCGCCTCTCTAATGGCGGCGAGTTCTCCCGGCGTCGCGCCAAGCGGATTAGACGGTTGAGGGGCTGACATAGGCGCGGGAGCGGGCATAGCGCCTTGAGGCGGGAGCGGTGCGCCTTGAACCTCCGCAGCCGGAGCAATCGGAGCGGCTTGGGGAATCTGCGTGTTGGTCACCGGAGGCGGGACCAGAACGTCAGCCAAGGCCGCGCCCGGTGCGGGAGAAGCCGAAGGAAGAGGCGGGAGGCCAGCCAAGAGCGTATCACGCTGCGAATCCATCTGCGCCGCGCGCTCTTCCCGAACCTGACGATCAGCCCGGTTAGCCCCAAACTGCGTAATGCCTTGACCAAGCAAGCGGGCCGCAAGCTCGCCATAACCACCCGTGATTTGGGTCGGTTGGCGTTGTTCTTCCAGCAGTTTGGCAAGCATAGCCGAACGGCGAATAGCCGGGCTTTCAAGCGGTTGCGGTGCGGGCATGGGAGCGCGGGCCATTAGTTCCCTCTCAGTCCCCAAGCGCCAAGGCCAGCCGAGCCGAGCGAGAACAGACCGCTCATAAGGCCCTGTTGCTGATTGACCCTCGACTGATAGTTTTGGTTCTGCTGATTCAGGCTCATCGCGTTAGCGCCCAGAACATCCGTCTGGCCTACCGCTGTCGGGGTGTATTGGATACCCTGCGGCATACCGACTTGACCCGTGCCTAGCAGGGCTTGCAGTTGGGCAAGCGGCTGGTTTTGGATATACGCCCGCTCTTGAAGGCCCTGCGTCCGCGCCTGATTACCGAATGTCCCACCGGCAATAGCCTGCTGAATCGCGCGAGATTGCTCATCACCACCGGCCTGAATGGCGCGGGAGCGTGCGTCACCGTAAGCGTCATTCCGGTCTCTAGCAAAATCCTGTCGCAGATTGCGTGTTGCTTCGCTATTCGCGCCAAGACCTTGAGCGGCCAAACGTGCATCTTGAGACCGTTCCGCCCGTTCAAACTGCGGGTCCAGTCGGCGTGTCTGACTATCATAGACCGAGTCCTCAAACCGTTGACGGTCAAAGTCGGGCGCGTTGAATCCTTGCAGACCCGGAAGGCCCTCAGTGTTCAAGCCTTGGCCTAGCGCGTCATTCACGCGGCCAAGCTGCTGCCCCGCCGTATCCAGCGCACCACCATACACCGACGTTGAGCGGTCATAGTTCTGCTGCTCACCGGGAGAAAGCATCGTCTCTTGACGGTACCCGCCGGGCGCAGACGGGTCGGCCACATACCGAACGGAGCCTTGCGGCCCGCTGGTGTTGACCATGTTTAGCCGCTGTTGCTCTTGAGCCGTGCGGGTGTTCGCCGCGCCCTGAGCGTTGGCCAGTTGGACGGGGTCAGGGGCTGCGGGGGGCCTCGGCTTGGACACTCACGCGCTCCTTGTTGAAACGGTGGTCGCGCCACTCGCTTTCGAGGAGACCGGAGATGATGCAGTCGTCATCACCATAACCACGCCGGATAGTCCCCTCATGTTTGAAACCAAACTTTGAGAGAAACTGGCGAGCGCGACGCAACTTCTTCGGCGTCAGGCTGGTGATTCTCGCCGCTCCTAGCTGATAGAACGGATAATGAAGGATAGCCGTCACAAGGCGAGGCGTCAACCAATCGGGGCGGATAGAGGCAAAGCTAACCTCTATGTTGCGGTATTGAGGCTGGTACGAGTTGAAAACCACGCCACCCACGAGATTATCGTGCTTATCGACCACCCCGATAGCCTCGCATGGCCCCCAATCCAGTCCATGTCCGATCTGGTCCGCTACCCATTGAGCGACGAGAGGGGAGAACGGGCCGGAGACTAGCCTCAAAGCTGTCCGCCCGTCTGGTTCTGGTACTTCACGTTGAAGGCGATAATCTCGACAGCGGCATTCGTGTTACGCGCGGCTTGGACGGCTACAATCCCATCCTCCTCATAGGCCACCACGTCGTCATCATCGACGGCAAGGTCAGTGTAAAGCACCGGCGAAGGCTGAACCCGCAAGCGCACCGCGCCGCAGTAGCCAATCCCCGTAACGCTCGTCCAGCTATCCCGCGTCTGGACCGATGGCGACCACAAGGCCACGTCCCAAAGGCCCGTATCCCACTGACCGCCGGTGACGGTGATCGACGTAGGAACGGCAGTCGGGACGCGCTCCTTGAAGTCCGTAATGACCTCAACGGCAGGGGCGATGTTGCTCGCAATCCTCAGAATGGGTTGCAGCATTTCAAACTTTTTCAGGTCGCCGCGCGAGCCGAAGTAGTTAAACGCCGTCTTGATGTCGCCCGTGATACCCGTCGTGTTGTCCGCATACCCCGTGTCCCAAAGCCCGACATAGTCCGACGCCCCGAAGTACATTTGGTCATTCGCGACAGCCCAGCAGAAGGCGTCAATGCCCGTAAACCGGCACCATGCGCCCGTCTGGACGTTCTGGACGTATTGTTCCGACCGGGACAGGCTCGCCGTAGGGACGTTAAAGATGGCCAGCGTGCCCTTCGTATAGAGCGCACCTTCCCATCCGAAGTTGCCACGATACCGCTGTGTTGCCTGCTGAAAGGCGTTCTGGATGCGCTGCGTCAGGGCCACGAGGTTCTCTTGCGCCCGGTCCAGCTTTAGGGCTTGCGAGAGAGGGACAACGCCGTCAGTCGTCAGCAGGACAAGGTCCGAGCCGTACTTGATGAGCGACCGGCGCGAGAGGGGCAGGCCAAGGTCATACACCCCAACCAACGCCCAATTGTTCGCATCCGAGGGGTCTAGCCCCTGATAGACAGCCACCTGACCTTGCGTGGTTACGAACACCGCCAGATCGTCCGCACCAGAACCGCCGTCCAGCGTCCAAGTGGCTTGGCAGATGATCGACCCCCCCTTGTCGAAAATCGGGCCAAGGTCCAACAGGTTCGCATCGCCCTGAATCGCGAACGGCTCAAGAAACCAGATGCGCAGGCTGTTTTCCTGCACGAAGAACAAGCGGCCCTTATGGTCCATCACGTCAACCAACGTGCGCGGGTCCAGCGTAATGACCCCCGCCGTCCCGGTGATGACCGTATCGGCAAACGCCGTGCCGTTGTAATAGATCGGGGAGACTGCACCGTTAGCCGCAATCAGGAACGTCCCCGCGTCATTGGCGAAGTTGATCGACTGCCATCGCGCATTGCCCGCGCCTGTATAGACCTCGACCGGCGTATCATTCTGGTTCGTCACGTCATAGATCGACCCGCCGCAAGCCGCGAAAATGTCGTCCGCTACCGAGACGGTTCCGCCGCGCCAGACCATCAACGTCTCAACCGGAAGCGGGAGACCCTCTTGCCACGGCACGAACCCCTTACGCAGTTCCACATAACCGGCGCGGGGGATGAAGTTGTCGAGGATGACCGCATTCTCCGGCGGCATATTGGCCAGCGGGGATTGAGCATCCCACCCACCAACCGGAGCAGGAACGGCCCGACCGACGGAAACCCGCTGCTGATACGAACCCCGGATAGGCTGGCGACCGTAACGTTGTGCTGCCTGCCTCATAGCGCGACCCATGCTCCCGAACGGTTCTGATAGCCTTGCGAGCCGATGTAGAACAACCGTCCTTCGGGAGACAAATCGGCAGACGGCAAAGCCGACCCATAGCCGGGGCTATAGGCGGCAAACAACGCATTAAGCCGCTTGCGCTGCGTCTCTTGGTTTTTCGTGTCGGAGATGGTGAGGAACAACATCATGCGTGGGCCTCCGCCCTGCGCGGCTGAATGCCCCAAAGTTTTGCTTCGACAGCAAGACGCGCCTCGTTTGCTTCTTCTGCCGTGTCAAAGCGTCCGATATTCGTCTTCACGTAATTCACGTAAATGCTGGCGGCCCACTTCTTCTTGTACTTTGGCACGTAGCAGACCCCCATATACCCCGATGTGTTGTTGGACCTGACTCCGCTTAGGTTATGCGCGTTTTTTAGTCGCGTGACCGTTCTAAGATTGCAGCGCCTGTTGTCTGTGCCATCGCCGTTCATGTGGTCAACAACCTTGTCGCTCAGGTCCAGACCCATACGCTCCGCTATGATGCGGTGCATTAAGAGCGTCTTTTTTGCCTTCCGGCCACCGACACACCGAACGGCATACGCCGTCTTTTTGGTTTTAAGCGTTGACCACTTCACGTCCGCTAGGTCAGCGTCGCAATCATCCACCTTCGCAACATAGCCGCGCGTGAGTGTAATCACGGTCATCCGGGAAAATTTCCTAATTGAATGTTGGTTGGCCAACCATAGTAATTTCCGCCGGTTGAGTCGATTACGGTGTTTCCACCGTCTCTTGCCATCCGCTGGTTTCTTTCGGTCATATAGCTTCGATAGTCTTCTGAGTAATCCAACCCCTTGGACTTCAGGAAGCGCCACCGGATGCCAAGCGGGAATAGCTTGTCGTCCAGATAGGTTTCATCCGTGTCCGCTAGGAACTCTTGCTGCGGGACACCTAGAGCCGACTTCGCCCAATATTTCGTGATGTACTCGTAAGCGATCTCTTGGCCAGCCGGAGGCGTCGGCGTCACAAGAAACTGCCCGTCACGCTCAACGAACGCGAGGAACACGCGATTGAGTTGGGGCTGCGCTTGGATAGCCTGCCACTCTTGCGGAGTGATCGGGCCATAGATGTAGCGCATGGTCGTTCGGTTGAAGAACGAGTTAGCGATGAAGTGGTCAAAATCAGACGGCAATGCGCTGGACTGGACGGCGCTCGCGACCGTGTCGAACAAGTGCTGACGGCGCATGATCTGCCAGTCATACGCCCCCGCTAGTTCGTCGCCCTCCTCATTGGCCAGCGCGAGAAGCTGCTGCACCTGAATATCTGTCGATTCCACAACCTCTGTCGGGAGCGGAAGCGAGAGGAGGCGGCAAGAGCGGCGAATGATTCCGAGCAAATCCACGGCTTAGACCTTTGGCGGGCGTCCGCGCTTTTTAGGCGTCGGAGGGGTTTCGTAATCCGCAGGGACTTGTTTGTGCTCGTCGCTTACGGGTCTGATAGAGCCTCCGGGTCCGTCCACCCCGTCGTGATCGAAGGCTTCAACCGGCGCATGGTTGAAAGCCTCTTTCAGATACATATCATATTCCGCGCCGTGTGCCTTCTTGTCTGCGTCAGTCGCAACACGCGGGCCGATGACCGACGAAGAGTCCGCCTGATAGCGGAACATGAGGAACTTGCCTTCTTTGTAGAAGGTAGCGCCGGGCTTATACATCACGTCTCGTTCCAGACCGCTCATGGCTTCCATCCTCTTGAGTTGTGGTTTTTCGGAAACCGCACCGGCGCGCCGGAAACCAATTTCCAGTCCACATGATAACCCGTGGTTTTGCCGTTTTCCAAAAGCGCAGTCGTCCCCATAAAACTGAACCCGCCCCTGAACAACTCGTCAAAAATAGTGATTTTGACGTAAGGGTCTCCCCACGCATCGTAACGAACTGGAAGCGTTATATACGCCGCCGGAGTAATGGTCCGCCGTAACTGAACCCGGCTCACGCCGCTACGTCCTGTTTTTTGGCCTCAAGAGCGAGCGCCAGTTTATCCTCAAGCTCACGAATCCGCTGCGTCATTTCAGCCATCGGCTTTTCAGCGTCGGTCTGCTCAATGAACCGCTGAGCCTTCGCACGGAGGGCATGACCACCCATCGGGACGCACTTGGCCAGTTGGCTATCAGACAGGCCCGCAAGCTGCTCAACGGTGCGGATATGGACGCTGTTAAGCTCAATCACCTGACTGCGGCCAATGCCAGCCCATTCGTCCAGCGGCGTACCGCTTTCCGGGGCTTCCATGTTGGCTTTGAACGCGGCGTATTTGGTAGGCCAGCGGTCGCGGTGTTCGTCCTTCACGGCCACGTCAACGATATTCTTGTTATCGCCCGGCACGATCAGTTCGACGTACTCAACGTCATTCCAGACCTCGCGGCCTTCCTTCTCCGACAGGAAGTTGTTGCGGACCGGCTTGATGTGGAAGCGGGGGATAACCCGGTCCCGTCCGTCTGGCGCTACGTAATCCATCATATCCTCCAATACACCGAGTCATTGCCAATCCGCATCTTGCGGGTATAGCCGGGCAAGTCCGCCTTCGGACCCAGCCCCTTCTCTTCGAGCACTATGATAGGCGAAAACTTCTCGATTGTCGCCATAGCGCCTTTGATGGCGTCAGCCTCCGCGCCTTCAATGTCGAGCCAGATCAAATCGCATTGGTCGAGGTTGAGGCCGTCAATGGTCAGAACCGGAACCGCAGTCCCCGGAAGCGTCTTGTGCGAACCGCAGTTGTCCTTGTCGATGCGGAGGACGCCACAAGTTCCGACCTCGGGCCCGAGCGCGGCGTAATAGGTCGTCACGTTCGCAAGCGTGACGTTCGCCACCAAGCAATCAAGGTTGTCCGTGTCAGGCTCAAACGTGATGACCCGATCAAACACCTTGGCCAGCGCGAGGGGATAGACGCCGACATTCCCGCCAGCTTGGACGCAAACACGCTTTTCCTTCACCAACGGCAGGACGACAGGCATAGCCGCCGCGCACTCAGTCACCACCGCAGCACGGCAGCGCACGTCGAAATCAGGCCACCAAAGACCGTCTATCTGTTTCACTTTGCAAATCCCCGCTCGTCATACAGATGACGGTTAGCGTCCACCGGGGCATAGAAATCCGGGGCGTCCAGAAGCAGCAATACCCGATCAGCCTCCGTCAGCCGCTCGGGATACCATTTGAGCGTCGCCCACGCCTTGCGCCGGTCGTTGCCGTTCCGCTCGTTGTATTGGCTGCTCATCGGTTGGCGTCCATGTAGATCGCGACAACGGCCAGCCAGCACAGCCAAATGGCGAGCAATGCGAGAACCCAAATCATATTAACCACCCCCACGTCTTCCCCCTTGTAAGCATCCCAACATTAGAAATGCCTACCCCGTATTCCGCCGAAAGCATTTTTAACGTTTTTCCCGCCAGTCTTTTCGCACGAATCTCCCGCACTTGCGCCTCAGTAAGCTTGGCGCAATGGTGCTTTATCCCCCTTGCGGTTCTTCCTTTTGCCTTGGCGTCTCGGTTGTTGTCTCCCCTTGTCCCTGCCGCCAAATGGTCAGGGTTCACGCAGGCGGGAGTGTCGCATTTGTGCATAACGCACTGCCCCGGAAGAAGGGGGCCGTGGTGGGCCTCATAGGCCACTCGGTGGGCCAAAAACGGCACCCGCAAATGGTTCAAAACCCCATACCCTCGATTTTGAAGCCGTCCGGTCCAAATCCAACAGCCTGACGCTTGGTCAACCTTATATCGCTGCGCCACACGGTGCTGCATTGAAGGAAACTTACGAGGCATTTAGCAATCTTCCCATATCAGGCACGAGTCCGCGCCCGTGAGCAATCACCTTAACACCTCTTTCCCTTAGATACAAAACAGACTGCTGCCACTCCATCGCCTGTCTAATCATCCACCGAGCGCAAGTGTACGTCTTGTCAGCCATGACGACCTCTTGCGTAGGCTCGCCGTCATTCAAGGCCTGCCCGTAAGCGTGGTGAGCGCCGTCGTGATAGCAACTGTCGAAGCCGTACAGGTGGATCTTCTTGTAACCCGACAGCCACGCCAGATTGATCGCGCGAAGGCCCACAGTACCGCCCCCCGGCACTAGAACGCATGGCCGCTGGTCGGGGCCATCGTCAAACCAAGGCTGGATGATTTCCATAAGCTCAGAGCCGGAACCCATCGCGTTGTGCCACAGAACAACATCATGCCCCGAAAGCGCATCAAACACGCACGGATGAACCTGCGAAGCGAGGAAGTAGCGCACGGACTTAGGCGCATCCTCGACCATGTGCAGGTTTTCTTCCCGCGCATCCAACATGACATGAGCGTCAGGCGTGACCCCTCGTTCCGTCAGATACCGCAGGGCGTTGTTCACCGTGATGACCTTCAAGCCGCGCTTGCGGTGGTCTTTGATCTGGCGAAGGTTATCCTTCATGGACGGTCCGCCGCCGACGATGATGCAGCCCTTGGATTGCTCTCCGAAGCCAGAGAACCACGGCAGATCACGCTCCACATTCGCCCTGACGTTGGCATAGGCGAAGTCATGGGTGACGTTCATGCCCTTTAGCTCAGGGAACGCCGTATAGCCTCCGACTTTCCAGACGCCCGGAACCCAGCCTTGATCGACTTCTGACGGCTTGGGAGCGCCGTGGAAGATGACCGCCTTACACGACTCGGGAGGCCATGCGACGGCGTCACGGTAGGAGATAAACCAGCCGTCAGGGAACACGTCCCACGCGCTGACTTGGCTTATCCATTCTTGATCGCCGCCGTTGATCTGGCCAGCGGGGAGAAGGCCCTTAAGGCTCTCCGTAGGCCGGTCGATTACGTCTGGTGTGAAACGCTCCCAAATGTCCCGATGTTCGCCATGACGCCAGCGCATCACAGACGAGTTGTGGCAGGGCCAATGCCAGTCCCGGATGATGCCATGCGGAAGACCCTCAAGGCGACCCGTCACGCATACGTCTAGGTCCATGTACAGGATTTCATCGCCTATCTCCCAAGGCATATCCGGCGAGAACAAGTCGATCTTTTGCCACCAGCCGGGCAAGTCGGGACTATGCGGAATAGCCGTGATGCCTTCGGGAAGGCTCTCAGGGTCGTCCGTCAGACACCAATGACGCGCTTCCTCGGCTAGATGCCTAGCGATTCCGTCGTGAAGGCGCTCTACGTACTCGGGGCCGTATTTTGTCCCGACGCGGACGCTGACGACGTTAATCATTTGGGCTTCACCTTGCCGAGTCCGTAATGCTTTCGGAACTGAGCGACCAAAGCGTCCACAAACTCTGCCGCGTTGTCCGGATTAGCCGCCAAGGCTTCCTTGCCAGCTTTCACCGCTGCTTCCGCAATATGGTCAGGGACCGGGTGTCTAGCGCAGGCGAGCCGCACACATTCTTCAACGTCAATCATGTTGCCAAGCCCTTCGCGGCTGGATTCCCCAAAACTCTTTTTCGGCTTTCAATCTCGCTTCCACAGCTTCCTCTTTGGTTTTGAAACGGCCCAGCCGTATCCATTTTCCCTCAAACCCGATTTGAGCCTCCCATCGGTTCGCTTCCCATCGAACACCCGGAACGCCAGATTTATTGGCTTTAGACACGCCGGATTGGTTTCGGACGCTTTCGCCCCGCGTCGCAATCCGTATGTTTTCACGGCGGTTGTCCAGCGTATCGCCGTTGATGTGGTCCACTACGCCGCTCGAAAGGTCTAACCCCATCCGCAATGCAACGGCGCGGTGAAGGTACTCCCACGCCTTTTTGCCGCCGCCTATCCGCCAATACCGGACGACATACGGGCTATTGTTTCTGGCTGGCTGGTTTGTCCGCCATGGGTAGCAGGCCAAATCCGCATCCAAAACGCTGACTTGCGTTTGAAGGCCAGCGCCAAAAGGCTTTAGGTCAATCTTCATGGCAACAAACCTACTACACGTTTAGCGCAATAGAAAGCCCCGCCAGCGTGAGCCAACGGGGCCTTCCATCATTCCGACGCGTGGAGGCGCGCCAGTCAGTCTTAGATCGCGGTGCGCTGGCTCCACGCGTATTGGCCAGCGGTCAGACCGCCACCAATAGCAAGCGACCAGCCAGCGGAGCCGGAGTCGGACGAAGCCGAGCCAGCAGCGCCAACCTTGATGGTTGCGGTCGAGCCGAGAGCTTCCGAAGCGCGAACGTAGATGTGTTCGCGCCCGTTGTTGCCATTCAGCAGGGTAAGCGGGGCAAATGCCGGGGTCGAGCTTTTCGCACCCAGATCAACACCAGCCAGCGGAGTGACCGAAAAAATGGTCGTCGCAGAAGTCGCCATGAGATTTCTCCTTTATCTGGCTTCTAGGTTTGGAACAGAACGCCTTGGAGGAACGCGTTCGAGAGGGTGAGATTCCCCGCCCAGACGATCGGCTTCACCATGGCGTCTTGGTTGATCGAACGGACTTCTTCCAGCGGGACCATGTTGCGGTCCTTGTGAGGACGCCAGTGGATGTAGCCGGTGTTCAGCATATACATGTGGTTGGCCGGGCAAGCCCCGCCGTAACCACCGTCGAACACCACGTCCGTCCCCTTGTACTTCAGCGAGACATAGCCCGCATCCGCTTCGTTGGGGTTGGTGACGCGCTGAATGTCCTGAAGCGCCGACTCGTAGAAGCCGAAGTAGTTGTCATCGCACAGGATAAGGTCAGGCTTGTCCGTACCGCGCGAGCACTGGCGATACAGGGTGTTCATGAACCGGACGATGTTGGCAGCCGAAGCCGCCGAACCGCCGTCAGTCGTGGCCGAGAACTTCTGGTTTTGCCAGAACGACCAAGTTGCACGGTTGATGCCGCCAACAGTGCCGGTGGTCGGGTCATCAGCGACGAGAAGTTGAAGGCCACCGATCTGCTTGCCGCCCGAGGCCGTACCATTCGAGTACAGGTCTTCAGCCACACCGTTCTGCATGGTTTTCTCGGCGTTCTTGATGCGCGAGGCCAGCAGGTCGATGATAGCGTCAACGCCGGAGTTTTGCAGTTGCTCCAGACCGCTCATGGTCACGTTGACGGCGATTTGCTTCCAGTCGAACTCAGCAGCCGTAAACACGTCGCTAGGCGAGATGTTCAGGACTTCGTAGCCCGAGTAACGCTGGTAAGTGACGTTCTCGGCGTACTCAAGCTCTTGCAGGATGGTGCGACCGCCGGAGACCGGCTTGATCGTACCGCGACGGTTCATGCGCGACAGAATCGCGTTGTTGTTGGTGACGTTGTCCGCCAGCTTGCCCGTGCGATTGCGCAGGGTAGTGGTGGCGATTTCCGAGACATTCGGGGATGCCATCTAATCTTCTCCTAGGCCGTACCGGCGACTTCCTCAAAAGCCGCGCGAATATCGTCCTCAATGGTGCCGTTGGATTTGGGAATCGGGGGTTTTCCCGGTGACCCGGTGACGCTGACAGCCGCCCGTCTCGCTTGCGCCGCCTTGTCCTGCACCGGAGCCGCCTGCACCTGCGTCGTTTGCAGGAACGGACGAATATCCGGCCTCATCCAACAAGCCATCTCGTAGGCTTCCGGCAAATCCTTTGCCCTGCCTTCCCGAAGAAGAACCGCCATATCAGGGCGGACATTCTCGGCATACAGGTTCGCGGGGTCAGCGAAGAAGGCCTCGACTTGGCTTACGATAGGCGCGGTCTGCGCCGTCTGGACTTGGCTTTGCAGTTCAAGAAGCTGTTGCTTCAGGTTGGCAATCTCGGGATGGCTGTCCGGTGCGGGCTGGGCCGATTGAGGCTGTCCCTGCGGCTGGGCCGAAAGATTCGCGATGTTGACGCCATACGAACGGGCTAGAAACTCAAGACCCTGCTTAGGGTCACGCTCCAACAAATCCTGAGCCGCAAGCAGCGTCTTGATTGCCGAAGCCTCATCCATCCCCTGAGCCGCCCAAAGAGCACGGCGCGGGGCAATGAGTTGTTCCAGCGGTTCGTACCGCTTCACTTCCTCTGACTTGCGCCGCAGTCCGTGGTCGATTTCTTGCTCTCGCTTTGCAACGGCCTGTTGCACTTCGGGAGGAAGCTTATCGAACGTGGCCTTAGCCGCAGGTGACCATGAAGCCGGGGCGCGGATGGCGAGCTTTACAGCAGGGTCCGCGACTGCCTCCGAGGGCTGGTCGGTAGTATCTTGCACCGTTTCCGGCTGCTTGGCAATAAACTTGCCGTCAGGGCCGCGCTCGCGCCCGTCCGCAGCCTTCTCGGTGTCATCTTGGGTCGTTTCGGCCTCGGTAATGACCGCATCGTCCGCAACCACCACTTCCTCAACCGGGGTCGGGTCCGGCTCTGGCGCATTGCCGCTCACCTCAGCCATTGCCGCCCGAATGTCGTCTTCCATGTCGCTCATAGTCTGGCCTCCACCTGCTCTATAGCCGTCTTGATGTCTTGCTTAAGCTCACGGTCCGACAGCGTTGGCCGTGGCTTGGGGGTCAGCTTCTCATTGCCGACAATCTCGCAGCCCGCATCCTTGACGCCGCGCTCGTAAGCTGACCGGCTGTCATAGATCAGGCCGTTCGCGTGATTCATGATCGGGGACATACCGTCCGCCCTGATCGCGGGCATAGGCAGATCAGATCGGGCCTTGCGGAACTGCTCTAGGCAATCACGCGGCCATTCGGAGACCTCATGCATATCTCCGCAAGAGCGACAGATGCGATAGGTGGCGCGGCTCATGTATCGAGCGTTCCCAAGCTGGACCAGTTGTAAAAGCTCTTGCTGTCCGCGAACGCCTGCATGGCCTCGGTGAGATTGGTGTAGTTGGCAGTCAGGCGGGCGTTAATGAACCGCAGTTGCCGCTCATTGAACGTTCCAGCCGGAACGCCCTCCGCATCGAACAGACGCAACAGGTCTTCATTGTAGTTCGACGCCGTGGGGAACAGGCTCAGGTCATACGCGCTGGCCTGCCGCTTGCCCTGTTGCGTCTTTTCCAGCGTAGGCATTACGCGCTCCCTTGAGGCGTCGGGTCACGGGCAAGCGCGGCAGCCTTCACTTGCAACTCCTGCCCCTTGAGTTGAAGCTCAGCCGCGCCAAGCTGGCCTTCCATTTGCGTCCTCTGTTGCTCGATTTGAGCCTGCATCTGTGCCGTTTGAGACTTCATCTGCTCAACCTGAACGGCGGTCTCGTCAGGCGGTGGCGGACCCGGAGGCTGTGCGGGCGGTTGCGCCTCGGCAGTCTCAAACACCTTGTCGATCACGTCTTCCATCTGGCGAGAGACGTTGAACGTGCGAGCGCCTTGCTTGAGGATTTCAGCGAAGAGCGGGGCCGTGTAAGGCGCGGTCGGGACGATACCAGCCGCAGCCGTCATCAGACCCACCACAGCGCCCGTGAACTCCGTAAATGCCGCCTTCGCCGCGTTCTCGTCAGGCTCGACCGTGCTATCCGTCTCAACATCAATGCGGAACGAACGCAGCGCATCGTTCTTGAGCAAGCCTTGGACTTCCTCCCACGTCGGCTGGCTCATCAGTTCAAGCATTTCAGGCGGCGGCTCAATGCCCGGCGGGATAGGCAACTGTTGCGCCTTGGCCTGCTCGATCATCGGCATGATTTGCTCGATCTGCTGCTTCTCGGCTTGCGTCAGCAGTTTGACGTTCGTCATCACCTTCAGCGTCTCAATGCTGAATTGCTCGGCGATGATTTCAGCCTTCAAGCGGATGGCGTCACGGGCGAACCGCTGCAACTCCCGCTGACGGTCACGAACCCGCAAGCTACCCCATTGGCCCTTCAGCCGCTGCGCCGTCGCTGTTTCGTTCGGGTTGCTCTCACCCCGGATGATGTCTGACAGGCCGGTGATCTGGTAGATGTCATTCAGGATTTGCGCGCGGGTCTCAAAGCACCCCTTGAGCACCTGAATGACCATATCGACCGGAACCCACTCGATCAGGCCCTTAACCCCGCCCTTCTCTTTCCAGAGATCGAACGTGTCGATTGGGATGAGCTTGTTCTCATTGCCCGGCGAGAACACCAGTTGAAGCTCACGGTTGGCCTCGCCCGCATAGACACCCACCATCCGCAGGGCTTCTTGTAGTTTGCCAATCCGGCCCGTCAGGTCGTCCAGTTCCTCGGCTTGGTCCTGATACATCACGTAATCCGCCACCGGAATAGTGCTGTCATTGGCCGTCGTGGCGTTCAGCGGGCTAGGGCAAGGGAAGAACTCACGCAGGTTAAGCGGGTCTTCACGCTCATCCAGAACGCCGCTCGTAACGCCCTTGCAGACCCAGAACGCCCGCTTGCTCGGCTTGTCCCAAATCTCATAGACCTCGCCCGTCTGATTGGCTTGGCGCTGTGCATCAGGTGCAGCATCAGCCCCGGTCAGCAGGCCAGTCGAGGTTGACGTGATCGGAACCAGCTTGGCCTTCTCCTTGCCGAACCGCGCCGTAAGCTCTTCCTTCGTCATGTAGACGCGGCGAGCCACCCAACGGACCTCAGCCCACTCTCGGGACGGGTTGGTCAGGAAGTCCTTCCAAGCGACGTGGTCACACTGGACCTCTTCGTAAACGACTTCCTCGGTCTCTCCGGGGCCTTCAATCTCGCCCGTCTCGGTGTCGTCCGCGTCTTGCTCACCCTCGCCAAGCTCCGGGTCTTGCTCGGCGTTGAGCGTCTTCATGTGCGGAATGTAGCGGACCCACACCTGACCACGGCCCGGCAGCAGATAGTCCAGCACGCATAGCTTCAAGCGCCCATCGAAGTCGTACTGATCGAGGCTGAAGCCCAAGGCCCGCTCAAGTACGTCCGAGGCCACCTTGCCTACCGGGTCTTCATCCCGATAGCGGCGATCAACCATCGGCTTAGGCTGCTTGGCGTAGATGGCAGGCTGTAGCGTCTGCACATTGGACCACAGCACGGCAAAGCGCCGACGATTGGCATTGACGCTCAGTCGCCCGCCATCACGGTTGCGGTTCTCATTCTTGTATCGGCGCACGATAACGTCGCCAGCCTTCCACCACGGCTGCAACTCACGCTCGGCCAAGTTAATCTCGTCAATCCATTTGGTGACGAGGTTTACAGCCTCTTGATTATCGGGTTCGGTGGTCAGTTCAACGGCCATGGGTTAGCAAATCGTCTGCGTGATCGGGATCGTCTGCGTATCACGGTGCCTATACAGGTCATACAGGCCCGCCCCTGCCGTCAGCGGAGGCGTCACCTTGACGAATACCGTCTTCAAATGGTCCTGAATCGACTGCCATTGCTCCGCAGTCGGAGGCGTTCCCCCGGTCAGTTCGGAGAAGCCTTGCAGCCAATAGGCAAATTGCTCTGTGGTCATGGCCCCTCGCAAGCGTTAGCGGGACAATAACTTGCGCGAGACGGCTTGTCGAGGGAACGTCTATGCCCTCTCATATCCCACATGGACCGGCTGATTAGCCAGCAGATCATCCCATGTCATGTCTTGAACGCCTTTGATCGGCTCGGCAGGCTTCACAATCTCGACCGGCAGTTCCTTATAGCTCATAGCTAGATACCGCTCCGCATCAGCCCCGTGAGAGGCCCAATCATGCAGCGGCTTGTCCTTCCACACACCCCGGTCCTCATCCCATTCCTTGCGGTAGTTACGCAGGCACTTGATACCCTCCGCGCACTCTTCCTCATCGAACACGCTGATTGCCAGCAACTCGCGCACCGCATTGATTCCATCCTCTACGCTGGATAGCGGGACCATCTTTGTGTTCTTGAACTCGCCGGTGAACTGCTCAATGCGGGTAAGGCCGGTTCCCCACTCCTTCACCCGCACGTCATGAGGCATGAAGTTGCGGCCCATAACCCAGCCCATCGCCTCGAACTTCTCACGCATGAACTTGACGATGTACGGCATCCCCTCACCCGTGCAGGACCAGAAGCCAACGTGCCTAACCTGCCCCGGCAATATCTGGAAGAACCAGATAGCGTGTCTATCACCCACGCCGATGTCGTGCACCGCGTTGACCGGGTAGCCCTCGACCGCCTTGAACGAGCCTATGCGCTGTTCACTGTCAGCCTTGGCCATTTGCTCGGCGTAATACGCACCCTCGACACTGGCCTCGAATGCCTCTTCAGGCGTGGACGGATACTCGCGCTTCATATCAGCACCCTGAATCTCGGCCTTCTTCGCGTACCATGCCTCTTTGCGAGGATTGAGCGCGACACCTTGGTCCCTCAGCTTGTCGAAATAGATGCGCATGGGCGCGGTAATGACCACGTCAGACGGGTCCATCTCATACGCAGGCTCACGCCACCACGAATAGAAATGAAAGCGCCAGTCTAGCTCAGTGTCTGTCACGCCTTGCCGCTTACGGGCTTGAGCCGCCTGACACATGTCGTAGAACTTGCCCTCCTGCCCCTCAGCCGTGCTTTCAATGAAAGCGATCTGCCCGGCCTGTAGCGTGTTGAGCGCGCCAGTGACGATCTCTCGCGCCTTGTGGGGCATCTTGGCGCAAATCTTGCCGAACTCGGAGATGTGCAAGAACTGAAGCGTGCCAGACCGTAGCGACGTGCCGACGCGAATCACGCTGTTGTTCGCCAACTCAAGCTCGGTGGTGTTGTTCTTCCTGATCGGGTTCGCCGCCTTGATCTGGTCGGGCAGGTTGTCATACGGGAACTTGATCTTGTCCCGAAAGATGACCGTCGCATCATCCAGCGTGTGCGCAATCACCCCGCACCGCGTGTCCGGGTAGAACACGGCCATATCCAGCATATAAATCTGGATGAACGTCGTGAACCCGAGCTGCCGGGCCTTCAGGATGATGTTGAGGTAGTGCAACTCATCCAGCAACTCGGCCTGAGCCCAGTTCATCTGGAACTTGACGCGCTTACCCTCTTTGTCCGTGATCCAGTAGAGGTTGTTCAGACGCCAGCGCTGGTCGGTGAAGCAGTCAAGAACTTGGGCGGGGACGGCCATTGTTGCTCACCGCCTCCATCAGCGCCATGAATGGGTTGTTGCCGTTCGCATCCTCTAGCACGGTGGTCTGTTTGTCGCCGTACTTCTTGGGCAAGAGTTTGGACGCCACCCATTTACGGGCGTCAATCCGCAGCCGGTCACGCGCAACGTCAATCGCGCTAGGGTCGGCACACGAAACGCCGTCAGCGATGGTTACGATTTCATCAGCGTGCGTCTCGGCCTGAACTTCTCTTGCTCTCGCGTATTGTTCCCGAAACTCAGGCTTCTCGCTAACCCACCGCAAGATTGTGCCGATGGACGGCATCCAATCATCACGATCAGAAGCACAAATAGCCCGCAACGATTCCCCGTTAGCGAGCCTTGTGCAAATCTCGTCCGCAATCTCTTGCGTGTAGTCAGAAGGTCGGCCTAGACCGGCCATCTGCGTCTCCGTGGTTTGCGTCTAGCCTTATTGCCTTGGCTCGGGCTTAGAGCGTGGTGATAGTGCCTTAGCTGTCGAGAGTGGTCAAGCCGTCAGGCTTCTCTCAGAGAGAATGGCGTCGATCATGGCCAGCCAGGGCTCGCCGGGGCCAGCGTCAGGCTCGCCATTCATGGCGTCCCATCCCGCGTTGAATGTTTCCTGATCGACATCCCTCATAGCTTGAAGGGCAGCGCGTGCTTGTCGTCTGAATACGTTAGGGTTTTCTACCAAGTCTAGCGTTTTGATCGGTTCTAGGTCGTGCGAATCTCTGATCTGGTTGCAGATTGCGAGCGCGGCCTTCTCCAGCATCGTAGTCATGGGATTACCTGATTGTTTTGGTTCACTTCGCTTCGCTCCGTACCCACCGAGTCAGCGTCGATACCTGTTCTAGTCATGACGCCTGCGCTCCATCCAATCCATCAAGATTGCCGCCGGGTACAGGATAGGCCAAAACAGCCCATTGGTTAGATATTCGGCCCGATCAGCCCCCTCTTTGCACAGGAGGCT
>Ga0181339_1000097_pt1 | contig 27810 bp, 28 predicted proteins | sample Sp13VDMM110DD_FD_130101 | JGI IMG/M metagenome (GOLD analysis project Ga0181339, IMG submission 130101) | Freshwater viral communities from Lake Michigan, USA - Sp13.VD.MM110.D.D | ecosystem: Environmental > Aquatic > Freshwater > Lake | place: USA: Michigan | collected 2013-04-23 | reverse complement strand
TCGTCGGGTGTGCCGACGCGGACGTGGATGTTGGTCATCTGCTTCTCCTCAAGCATTGACGGGGTTGCGGGCGTACTCATTAATCGACCTTTGGCCCCGGAAGATTCTCAAGCGTCTTGATGGTCTTCGCCCTGAACCGCTTTACAAACTCGTCGAGTATCTTGTGGCCGTCGTCGAGGCCCCCCTTCCCCAGCCGCGCAACGTCCTCGGGGTGGATCACGTACTCGCCCCCCGCGGCGACGATGGGGACCGTCGCGCTGCCGCCCTCGGCCTTGCCCGGCATCGGCGCGTTGTAGGGCAGCACGTCCTCGACGTAGGGTTGGTCGCCTTGGGCGTCGTAAGGCTCGCCAGACTGGCCGTAGGGCGCCCCCGCGCCCGCCTTCGAGGCGCTGTAGAAGGGTGTGCTGAAGATCGACTTCGCGACCTTGAAGCCCGCGGTCGTGTTGCCCTCGCCCATGGCCGAGATGATGTCGGCCGGGATCACGTAGGCCCCGGAGGGGACGTGCATTGGGAGATGGTCAGTGCGTCCCGCAACGGCGCTGTGGATGGCACCCGTGTGGACCTTGCCCCCGGTTGCGCGCGTCTTGCGCGCCGTGTCCAGCGCGGCGGCGATGGCCTGCTCGCGCGGACGCCCGGCGTTGAGCATTTCGCCGATGTTGGCGCTGATCGTGGCCTGCGAGGAACCGCGCTTCAAGGGCACTTAAATACTCCGGGTAACAGGCTACTATACCGCGCCTTGCGAAGCCCCCAAAGATGTCAACGTGTCAGCCCCCGACCCAAGCTGCGCCGTTGTAGAACACGGGGCACGTAAGAACACCCCCGCCCGTGAGCGCCACCCCGGTGACAGCGCATGTCGCCAACTGGTCTGTGACGTATGCACGTGCGCCAGTGCCGGGAGCCACCGGAAGAGTGGCCACCGTGTAGCCGCCGGTGTTGACGGTGGCGCTGAACACGCCCGTCGCCGCCGTGAGCGTGCCCGTGAACGTCGGGCTCGCGCTCAACACCATTGAGCCGGTGCCGGTCACGCTGTTTGAGAGGGTGACGCCGCCGTAGGTGAGCGCCCCGGAGAGCGTGAATGCGGGCAGCGTCGTGGAAACAGACGGCACGCCCGTTCCGTTCGTGACCAGCACGCCATTGATGGTCGCGCTTTTACCAACCGAGTAGGGTGTCGCCATCCGCGTATAGCACACAGTCGTGCCCGCGGTCGGCTGCACTTGGAAGATGTCGTCCGCCGCCGAGCACGCGCCACTCGACAGGTTGAAGACGCCGGGGTTGGCGTCCACCACCTGCACCACCGACGGCCGGCTTATCGTCATCGCCTTGAGAGCGGCGATGGTCGGCACCGTATAGTACTGCGTCTGCGTCTGGGCGAAGGCCGGCGAGGCGAGAAACAGAAGAGCGAACAGGAGCTTTCTCATGCGGGTGTCCATGATCCCATAGAGGACTGGGCAATCCACTCGGTAGCCGAGCGGCACTTGACGAGCAGGTACGACCCGACCGTACTGGATGTGATGGTCCCGCCCGCCGTAGTGGCCAGCGCACCGAGGTAGATCGTGGACCCGCCGGGGGCGGTTATCACAAGGTTCTGCGCTTCCATGACGGCAAAACCGTAGGTCAGCCCTACAGTCGAGGCGGGCAACGTGAACGTGACGGAACCCGCCGCGCCGTTGTTGTCGAAGTCCTTGTAGCTGTCGGCGGCCAAAACCGAGTAGCTCGCCGTCTTGGACGTGACGACGCCGAAGCCCGTGACGCCCGTGCCGCCGTTGGCAGCGGCCAGCGTCCCCGCCAGCGTAACTGCGCCCGTCGACGCGGTGCTGGGCGTGAGGCCGGTTGCGCCGCCGCTGAAAGTCGTGACGCCCGTGCTTATCAGCGCCAGAAAATCAGCCATCAGGCGCTGGATGCCGTTGATCGCGACGACACCGTTCTTTTGCACCGTAATGACGTCGTCAAGCGATGCCATCAGAATTTTCCTGCCGGAGTGATGCGGTAGCGGGGGGCGCCGATGCGCCAGAACGTGTCGATGTCGTTGCTTTCGAACTTGATCGACACCAGCCGCCCGCGCAGCCGCGGGGTGATGTACTGGGTCGCCTGTGTCAGCGTGTAGGGCCCGTGGACGCGCGGCGTCTGGCTGGGATAGTCGGCGACGTAGAATGTCATCAGGAGCGAGGCGTTCTGGGCACCGTTGTAGTAGCCCCACTTGAAGTCGGGCCAGACCTGATCAATGAACGAGAGCAGGTCGCCGTCCTGCAGCGTGAAGTACCCCGTCTGGAAGCTGGCCGCCAGCGGCTGGCCGTCGGCGTTCGGCGACGTCTCGTGCTGGAAAATGAGGCCCGTCGGGGCGCCGCCGATGGGCGGCCCCAGTACCGACTGGTTGATCCACGCCGTGCGCGAGAGGTAGCCGTAGTCCCAGCTGCTGGTGCCCGCAGAGTACTTCACGTAGGCGTCGATCTCGCCGCCGCCCGCAGTCGTCGGGAAGAACCACGAGATTTCATTGAAACGCGAGTTGGGCGCGCAGCGGATCTTGTCGACGTTCGCCGTGTCGAGCTGCTGGAACACAAAGTCCCACACGGTGCAGGGGAGGTCGCGCACGCCGTCGCTGTAGATGTAGAACTGCGACGGGCCCATCCAGAACGTGACGTTGTTCAGGAAGCCGAACGCCTTCTTGGCGATCAGGCCGCAACCCGTCGCCAGCTCGTTGAAATTATAGACGTCGGGCAGGTTGACGTACTGCATCGCCCAGAGCGCGAGGTCCGTCCAGAGCAGGCCCTGCTGCGGCCCCTGCGCGCCGCCAATGATGCGGCTGCCCTTGGTCAGGCGGTACGAGCCCGCCTGATTGACGGGCGTAGCGATCCACGAGTTGAAGTTGTTGAGGTCGCACCACCGGATCAGCAGGTGATCCTGCACGCCCGTGAACGTCGAGGCGAGCGCCACGATCTGGCGCTGCGGCATCGCGAGGAAGACGCTGTGGTTCGTGATAGGCGCCTGCGGGATGATCTGGGCATTCTGCAGGCCTGTCGCGGGCCCCCACTGAAATATCGGGCCGCCGGGGTCGGCGTCTACGGTCTGCGTCGGTGCCCCGTCGGGGGAGGCGATCAGGATTTCGCCCCAGTTATCCAGCGACCAATCGTCAGCGGTAATGGGGAAGCCCACGGCAGCCGAGGGGGTAGTCCCGGTCGAGTAGCCGCCGACGGAGTACCCGCCGGTCGAGTATCCTCCACCGGGGGGAAGTGGCCCATAGCTGATGTAGTAGACGTAGCGGGCGTCGCCGCCGTTGATCGATTCGGTTTCAGTAGTCTCCGGGTCTTGGGGCGCCTGAATTGTAAACGTGTCGACGGTTGGCACCGTCAGTACGGTGTAGTCCCCCTCCAGCGTCGTGCTGCCGACCACCGTCGCTATGAGGACAGGGTAGGTATCGCCAACCGCGTACCCGTGGTCGTTCAGCGTGACCGTGACGATGGATGTCCCTGAGGTCGTGTCGAATACGGCGACGTCGCCGCCGTTGGTGACATTGGCGGTGGCGAGCGCGGGATCGCCCAGCACGTCCGTCGCCGCGATCTGGTACGTGGTGGAAGACGCCGCGATGCATGGGTAGACCCCGAACAGGATCAAGCCGCCGACGCTGATGTGCGCGGGGATGAACACCGCGTCGTAGCCAGTGATATTGCTGCCGCCGCTGCCGACGGTGCCCGCAACAGTCTGCACCCCGGTCGTGGCGTTGGCGTAAGACACCGAGCCGGCGCTGGAGGCCGTCACGGTCGCGGTGGTGTTGTAGCCCCCGGGCGTCACGCCCGCGACGACGACCGCCGCGCCGACGGGGAAGACATACGCCCCCGCGTAGGTGATCGTGGCGGTGGTGCCGTCGCCCGAGGCGCCTGTCGTGGCGGCGCTGAAGCCGGGGTCGGCTATGGTGACGATGTCGCTCCCGAGTGTCGTCGTGCAGTCGACCGCAGTGTTCTGGACGTAGTACTGCGGGGTGATCGGCTGCAGCACACCCCCGTCGACGTCGTAGACGTACAGCGGCGCGCCGACTGCCGGCGTCGACACTGACGTCTCGCACCCGATGGCGAGGTAATCGTTGGCGAGGTTGTCGCGCCAAGCCCACAGGGCCCTTGGCACGGCAGGCACCGCGGTGGGGTAGAAGCGCGTCCAGCCCCCGAGCTTCTGCACGAGGCCGAGGTTCTCCCGGTCGCGCATGAAGCGAATCAGCTGGGTCTGGCTGATCGCGGCCTCGTTCAGCGTGGGCGTGCGCTGCGTGTCGACCGTGGGGATCAGCTTCAGGCTGGCGTGCATCGACTACCCTCGCGTCGGCGTCGCGACAACCGCGGGCGCCATCGAAGACCACGCACCCGCCTCAAACCGCTTGCGCGCCTCCTCAACCAGCGCGCTCTTCAGCAGGGTCTGGTACTGCGTCTCGTAGTTGATGGGCATGCCGGCATCGTTCGGCTGGCTGGCGCCGAGGGCGAAGTCGCGCTGGTATCCGCTGATGAAGACCATCGAGGCCATCAGGAACAGGTCGGGCAGGTACGTGCTGATGAATGTCGTCACGTTCGATACCGAGAGCGAGTCAGGGCGAACGGTGCCGACGATCTCCACGCTGTAGTTGGCGTTCGGCCACGGCGCGATCAGAGCCGTGTTCTGGTTCAGCATCGCCATCCACTGCGGGACGCCTGTCGCGCTGGGGGAGGCGTAGACCGTGTCCATCCAGACTTTGGTCGTCGGCAGCAGGTTGACGCGCGTCCCCGCGTCGGGGTTCGCGGTGCCGACGGGGGTGATGACGTTGATCTCCTGCACCGTCACGAACTGGGAAATCGGCCATGTGATCTGGCGGCTGCCGGTCGCGCACGCGAACCCGGAGGCGGCGGTGACGGTCGTCAGCAGGTCGAGGTCGCGGTAGATGCGGTTCTCGGCGTAGGTGATGCACTGCGGCAGGTTGGCGACGAAGTTGACGTCCGCCGGGTCCACCACCGCGAGGTTGGCCAGCTCGGTGACGAACGTGGCGTAGGTCAGTCCGGTCGTCATTTTAGCCCCCTATCCACGGGCGAGTTTTTCGAGCGCATTGGTCTTCTGCGCGGAGCCGGCGGAGCTGCCGACCCAGTATCCTACCACTGCCGTGAATGAAGTACCAAGGCTGCCCAGCATGATGTTGGCGAGCGTCTGGGAACTCTCGGGGATTTCTTGACGGATCACGAAATACAGCATCGCGAAGAAGCCGACCGTGATCAGTATGCTGATGATCGGCGCGCCCCACGCGATAACCGAGCCAGCCTCGGCGAGCTTTACCGTCTGGTTGCGGGCGTTCTGCACGTCCGCGAGCTGCGCCTGCAGGGTGTCGAATTCCTGCCGGCGAGCGTCGGCCTCAGCCTGAATCATCGCCATCTTGAACTGCAGGGCAAGGTTGGGGTCGGCGGCGATGGCCTTCTCGATGCCGGCAGCGTCGGAGGTTCCCAAAAGATCTTGGGCGATGCCTGTGATCTTCGTCACCGCGGCGCCAGTCTTGTCGCCCATGAGCCACGAAGCAACGGTCGGCGCGAGGCCGAGCAACAGAGGAAGAAACGGCATCAGACGGGTGCCCCTTGTGCGTAGCGGAGATCGCTCAAGAACCCGTGGTGGTAGCCGGCGATCAGGTCGGCTTTGTCAGCCCCGTTGATGATGCGGCGTGCGCCAATCGGGTCGTCTACCGTGTCGTTGAAGTACATCTCAAGGCACTTGCCGGTAAAGTCGCCGACCGTGCTGTCTGCCTTCATCATGCCCTCGAACATGATCGCGGCGGCGATGCGCGGGTCCATGGCGAGGTCGAGATTGGCCAAGAGATCGACGCCCAGCAGGCGGCCCATCTTCTTGTAGTTATCTTCCCACGTGAGCTGGACGTAGCCGCGGCCGTACCATGGGTAATAGCGCAGGTTCCGGCGGCGCCACTCTTCCGATAGCCAGTAGGCTTCGCGAACCGGCTGCATCGTCATGTTCGTCTCGTGGTAGGTCGTGGCGAGCATGTAGGCCAGCCACCGCAGATCGGTCAGCTTGCGCGCCTCCCACTCGTCGAGGATGGCTCCAATACCGTCCACCTGCGCCTGTGTGAGCGCGCCGCTGAACAGGTCGGGGCGAACACCGTCGAAGAAAGCCTTCCGGTTCATACTCATGGGAGCCTCAGTGGTAGCGCAGGCGGTGGCGGTTCGCTCATAAGTCGCCGCTGCGATGGCGCGACTTCATTTCTCAGCAAGCCCTCGATCCGGTCAAGCTGTCGGCCCTGACGGTCCTGCTCTGTCCGCATCGCCTTGGCGTCACCGCGAAGTTCGATCATCGAACCAGTGAGAGCATTAAGCGCCTTGAGGCCCTCTGCGGTACGCAACTCGCCCCTGTCAACCCGCTGTGCAAGGGCGCGGAAATCTGCTGTGAGGGTGCCCCACGCAATGAGGCCACCTCCAATAATGGCCGCGAGGCCAAGCCAGCCGCGCAAAGAAAGCGGCTGCTTTTCAGTACTACCCATAAGTCACCCTCCCCCGAGGATTAATGCATTTGTCGCCTACGGCGTGACGGCGGCGAGAAGCGCCACGATGTTATCATTCTGCGCCTGCCCCTGAGCCAAGGTCAGAGGTGCTCCAATGCCCGCCATGAATAGCTCGCCATCAAAGAACTCCGTGATGACGCCACCATTATTGCGCGCAAGAAGTGCTATGACATCTGTCGGCAGGTTGGCTGAGGTCGAGGCGACTATGACATCTGTCAGGGCGGTCGCGTCTCGCTGGCCCGACATGGTGGTTGTGCCTGCGCGCTGCGCGGCGGTGTACCCCTCGACTGTCGTGATTACGTCCGGAAATCCAGCAAGCGCGGCGCACACCTGCGCGCCGACAGCCGCCCCCGAAGACGGCCTCAGACGGATGGACGCCGTCGAGGAAGCACCCAAGATGGATGTCGCCCCGGTGTTGCCCGACAGCACGTAGCCTGACACTCGGACGTTGCCGCCCGTAGCTGCCGTACATCTCACGTTTGGCGCGAAATCAGAGTTGATGTAGGCAGAGACGCCGTCGCCAGCGTACCCGCGATACGCCGTGAAGACAGGTGAATTGACCGCGACCCCAAGCCTGAGTTTCTTGAAGCTGATAAGTCCCGCTGTGGCGTCGCTAGTCCACCCCAATGGAAAGTAATCATCCATCAGGTCGTAGACGCCCGCCGCCTTTTCGGACAGGACAAAGGCGTTGATGGGGATCAACTCGGCTGCCGTGACGGTGCCCCCCTGAGCCAGAACCTCCGCAGCCCACACCGTGACATCAGGGTCAGTTGTAAGCGGGGGGAGAATATACGACCCACCGCCTTGATCATTCATGGCGACAATGTCGCCATCAGAGTTGTGGCCTATAACTTGAATTCCGGTCACCGAAGGCAGGATGTCGATCCCGAGATCGCAGCCGCTTGTGCGGACGTTTGAAATCTGCAGGTAGACGCCAGAGGCAACAGTGCCGAAGCTGTAATATGCGTTTTCCCCGCCAGCGGTGCCGCTCCCTGTCGCGTTGCCGGACTGGGGATCGTATGTGAAGGTGTTCGCATCTACGACCGTAATAGGTCGATCAGTGGCGTCGAAATCAATCCCGAAGTCTGCAACGGCGTCTGCAATAGTGACAAGATCGCCAGTGATCTGCCCGTGACCCGGCGCGTCTACGGATACGACTGGACTGCCAGACGTAACGGTAAAAGGGTTGTCCCCAAGAAATTCCGCATCTGTTACATCTCCCCCTTCCACCCTGATCCCGGTGCCGCACGTCTGCGACATGATATTCATGAAGCCGTTGTTGGTCCCTCTGGCGAGAAGGCCGACTTGGCAGTCCAGAAATTGGATATTTGAGAAGTTGTTGTCAGACGAAGATGCGTAGCACTGGATGCCTTGGCTTACATTTTCAATCAAAAGGTTGTTGATGTTGTTGCCATCGAAGCCAACGCTTACTCCATTACCCTGTCGGTCTAGCCCCGTGTTGCTCACGAAGCCGGAACTCAACACCGAATAAGAGGCACCGGGGTTCGAGCCGAGGGTTTGGCCCGCCCGGAACCGAATGCCGGTGCGGCCGCGCAAGTCGCTTTCAACGCGACCCGAAACCAGCCAGCCCTTGCCGCGTATATCGATGCCCGCGTCTCCAACTGACCACTGTGCGTTGTATTCAAGAACACCAGCGCCGCCGCCAGTTCCAGAGGCGCTCGCGGTTTGCCCCGTCGCAATTGTGTAGGTGGTTCCGGTCTTCGCTACAACTTCAAATGATCCTGTCAGGTCTATGCCATTAAAAGTGCCGCCGTTGGGGTATGTGATTACGACGCCGACAGAGAACCCATTAGAAGTGTGGCTCACTACGACGTTCTGGTTGCCGCTTGCCGTCGTGAACGGGTTGTTTGGGAGCGAGTAAGGCGCGGTCGTTATACCCACACGAAAGAGCCCGAAATTCTTAACGTATGCGTTTATCTCGTTGTCTTCGTTTCCGTCCGCGCGGTTTTTGACATCAATGCCGTCGCTGTCGCTGCCGTTGACGTAGAGATTTATCCGGAACCCACGGTAGCTGGAGTTTGTGGATTGGAGGCCGACGCCATACCCCGCCGCCGCCTCAACGCGGGCATCAAGTATGACGTTGCTTGTCTGGACGTTATCCGCGCCAAAACGAATGCCGTGGTAGCCTGCGACGGCTTGACGTTGCCGATTGCCGTAAACGGTCATCTGGGAGAACGTCAAGTTCCCTTCGCCTGCCGACTGTACTGTGTGACCGTTAAGCTCATCGTAGGCAAAAAGCGTTGTTGTGTTGTACCCCCTGCCAATGAGGCTGACGCCCTCCCGCAACAACAAACCGGGGCCGCTTGCGGGTACGAGTTTACGCAACACGAGAACACCTGAAGGAAGGTAGATGGTGCCCCCACCCTCTGCGTGGACGAGCGTGATAAGGTTCGTCAACTCAGTCCGTGCGTTCACGATTTCAGTAGTCGTGCTCCAGAAGAACCCGCTCTGGAACACCGAGTCGGCGGCCCATGTAGTCGTGTCCAACGAGAATGTCGTGTCTGTCAGATACGTGACAAGAAGTGCGTCTCCGTTGCCGGGGTGTTCAAGTTGAGAGATCCCGTTGACGCCGTCGATGCGGACATTGACGGTGTTCCCTGACTGAAGCCCGTGCTCGCCAAAGGACTCGATCAAGACGTGGCCGCTACCATCGTCTGTCGCATCTTTAATGCGGAACAGGTTGGATGTGAGGGACTCAGAGTACAACAGCTGCCCGGAAACCGTGCGGGCAATTGCGCAACCCGGTCGTAGCGGCGGGATTTCGACCCCCGCCACAGTGAGTGTCGTCCCGACAGTGAGGGCTGTTCCCACCGAAGCTTCCCCGTCGACGGTCAGGTTGCCGGTGAGGGTAAGGTTGCCCAACGAACTCGGCGGATAGGCTGTGGAGATATACTCCCCGAGCTGGTCAACATTGACCTTGACCGATGTGCCCGCCTGCACGGCTTCAAGCTGCTCGGTACCCGCCAGCGCGATGACGGGAGGTAAGTTCGGGATCTGTTGGTTAGCCAAGTCTGCGGCTCCCGCTAAGAGAGGGGCCCGGTTTCGGGCACCTCGGTGGTGTTGTAAGGCAGCCCCGGATCGTCGTCGCCCGGAGCGTTGGGGTCGGTGCCCGGCTGCTCGTTGAGGCTTCCCGGGGCGGCGCCCGTCTGCTGCGTGACGCGGGTGCCGTCGTTCTGCGTGATGCGTCCGTCGTTGCCGGGGATCGGGATGCCGGTCCAGAAGTCGACCGTGTCCTGACCGCTGGTCGTGCGTCGCGTCGTGGACGCCGCCGCGAAATCCTGCACACGCGAATTCATGATCGGCACCGGATCCGCGGGGATCACGATGGCGCGGAGCTGCTGTTGCTGGTCGTCGTTACAAGTACGGCAGACGAGAACGCGCGTGTTCTGCAGCGTCGCGCCTCGCCAATCGAACTGGAACGCGAGGTCGCGATGCTGATAGCGAAAACCGCAACGGTCACAGATTGCATGCGCAGCCGGCGATGACGGGCTAGTGCGCGCGCGACCAGAACGTGATGAGTATCCCATGGATCACCTCACGGCCGGAAATAACCGAAGATCTGCGGAGAAATATACTGTTGCGCAGACTCGATGTTCTGTTCTGCCGCGATCTTGTAAGTCTCGTCGGCGACTGCCTTGAGGCCCACCGCGACCTGCGGGTTCCACACCTTGGCGAGCCGGTACGCGAGCCCGTCGGCGAAGGCTTCAAGCCAGAGATACGGAATTTCGGCAGTCTGCCCGCTTGTGAATGCCGAATCCTGCAGGCGGCGCACGCGGTAGTATTTCAGCGTTGTCGTGCTGGCGCCGTCCGGCACCGGCCACAGCGTGACGGTGGGGTTGATCAGGCGGTCGAACCAGAAGGACGTGGGGAAGCCCTGCTGCTCCTTGTTTGGGTACGTCGCGTACTCCGTGCGGCTGACGGGCATGATGATCCGGTCGATATTCGAGCCGCTGCTCGACGTCACCATGTAGGCGTCGAGGATCATCACCGTGTTGGCGTCGACGGCATACGTCGAGACGCCCTGCGTCACGGGGGTCGTCACGAGGTCGACAGCCCACAGGTTGACGCCTTGGTTCGACCACGTCGCCAGCATCATGTTCGTAGCCATGCGCGCGCTCTGCATGTGCTCCTGCACGAGCGACGTCGGCCTGATCTGGCAGAGGTTGAACGCGTAGAGCGTCAGCTCGCCGAGAGAGGGGTTGAACGTGTAGGTGCCGCTGGAGGTCACTGGTCCTCGCGCGTGTTGAGGCAGGCGGCACCGGGAGCCACAGTCGCCGGGGTGAGCGAGACAGGACCGTAGGTGCCGCTCAGAACATCGATCGGGTTCTTGCGGGGGCGCTTAATCATCACGGCGCCGCGTCAACCAGAAGCGGCGGAAAGTTTAGGTCGCTATCGTCCATGCGCGGAAGCGCCGAGAGATAGTCCCGGCGTGCCTTGTGCGCCGGATCGGCCAGAACCTCGGCCCCCAACACGAATACGCCACCCTCACGCTCTACCGGGTCCAGAGCAGCAGAGGGCGTCGAGACGCCGCGCACGCTGGCTGCCTGATTGACGTCTAAAAGGATGAACATAGCCATCAGACATTCGCTCCTACACTGGTGGCCCACGCCTGCACCGCGTTGTATTGCGCCAGTTCCTGCGCATTCGACATCGGGCCACCGACTGCGAAGAAGCCGACGCTGGCGGCGCGGAAGCCGGCGGCGGTCCCGGCATTGTTGAACGCGCCGACCTGAAGCGATTGTGTGGACGCGCTAGTGCCCGGCGCGCCAGCGCCAGCGTCAGTGAGCCGAACGCCTCGGTCGTACATCCGGCATAAATTGCTGCCAGCAACGCGGACACCAGCCTTGAGCCCGCGACTGTCCGCAGGCGAAAGAGCGAACGTCGGGGTTCCGGCAGTATTAAACCGTAGACTTGCCGTCGTACCGGCGGCAACGCGGGGACAGATAAACAGGACGTTCGTGCTGGCTGTCAGCGTGCCGTAGCCGCCATTAGAAGCGACGTTCGTTCGCTCGTAGACCGCGAGGCGCATGTTCGTGCCGGTGCAGTTGATCCCGTGTGTGGCGGGTATGAAGCCCGTGTTGAGGTACTGCGTCGTGCCGTTGAACACATAGTTGCGGTCTGCCGTGAATGTGGGAGTGTTGACCGCTGTCGCGAGACGACGCTGCTTCAGACTTGTCAGCGCCTGTATCGCGTTCTCGGCCCACAGGGGCATATAGTCGTCGGTCAAGTACCACGCCCCGGATGCCTGCTCTGCCACAACAAAAGTGCTGACAATCGCAAGCCGAGCTGCCGACACACTTCCGCCGTTGGCGACCACCGCCGTCGCCCAGAGGGCTACCGCGGGGGGCACGGCACCCAGCAACGTCAACCCTCGACCGTACAAGGTCGTTCCGTCGGTGTTCAGCGTCAGCCCATTCTTGCCGAGCGACAAGCTGCCGCCTAGGCTCAAACCCGTGCCGTCGTTAGAGAGGCCAACCATTCAGGACGCTCACTTCGGCACTGCGCTTGCCTGCAAGAACGTAGCCGTCACGGTTCCCGTGCCGCTGTTCAGGAGGACGCGCGCGAAGACCGGCGTGAAATTGTAGTTCGTCTGCTGCGTCGCCGTTGCGCCCACGACGTTCGTATCGGAACTGGAAACCCATGTCATCGTCGCGGGGGTCAGGGTGGTTCCGGATACGTTCGGATCGTCCAAGGTCTGCTGGACAGTGTAGTTGACCGTTCCGCTGACCGTACACTGGATCGCGACGCCGTGAGGGGCGTACTCGTCGAACCTGACCCACGGCGAGCCGCCGATGCCGTTGGTGCCGATGGTGACGTTGCCCAGCAGCGTCGTGCTGTTGGTCACTGATGTGACCGTGAAGAAGTCGAGGGTGGTGTAGGTCGACGAGGTGTTGACGCCGGCCAAGGCCTCGCTGAGCACGTCGCCGGCCCTGTTCGTACCCGTCACCGTGAAGGTGACGCTCGTCTCGTCGTCGGTCGTGGTGATCAGCACACGCCGGGGGGCTCCCAGCTGGGCTACGCCGCCCGAGACGAGGGCGCCGTTCAGCGTGAAGGTGGCGGCGGGGTTCTGGGCCTGCGCGATGCCGTCGGCATCGGCGGACGCCAGCGGACCTGCGGTGACAGTAATCGGGCGCATCTACAGGGCTCCTAGCATTTCACGTCCCACTTCTTCAGCGCAAGGTTGATGCGGCTGTTCGGATCGTGGGCGGTTTTTGAGGAAGTCAGCTTTTCCTTCATCCCGCACATGCGAGCGCGGAAGCTGTCGCGGCGCGCGGCGGATGCCGGGCTGCCCTTGGCCTGCTCCGCGGTGACGGGCGGCTTGATGTTGTATCCGGTGGCGCGCAGGGACGCCCGGCCGGTGGCGTTCAAGCCGCCTGACGGGTTCTTTCCCTCGCGACGCTGCCATGCCGGTGCGCGGGCCATCAGGCACCTCGAAAAAGGAGGCGGGGGCCGAGGCCCCCGCCGTAGGTCAACAGCCGAGCTGCTTGCTGCTGCGGCCCCGAGCGGGGGTGCCGCTGTGGGCCGAGGAGAGCGGGTTCATGTTCGAGCCCGCGCGGCCGCCGCTCTTGCGAGGCATGCGGCCGGCGTTGAGCTTGGACATCTTGCCCTGCATCTTCACGGTCTTGCCGCCGCGCTTGCGCTCTTCGGCAGCTTTTGTGACGTCGCGGGCACCGGGGCCGTTGTACTCGCCGTTCTTCAGGCTGAGGTCTTCCTTGTAGGCGGCGACGCCGCCGCCGGCTTCACGATTTTTGCGATGACGAGCCTTCATGGCCTGCCTCCTTACGACGGGTTGACGGCGATGCCGCTGGTGGCCGCTGTGGGCGCGGCGCCATCGACGTAGATCTGACCCAGCGAATTGGCGTCAGTGCCGAATTCGGTGATGCCGACGAGCGTGCATTCCTTCATCAGCAGCAGGCCACCCGCCGAAGCCGGGAGCGTCGCGAGGGCGCTCATGGTCGTCGAGGTTGACTTGATGCTGTTGATGAACGTGCAGCGGTCGAACTTCTGCCAGCGATCAATGCCGGCCGCGGCCGCCACGATGATGCCCAGCGTCGTCGCGGAACTCGTCTGGAAGGCGAAGTTGCAGCCCCTGAACGTGTTGCGCGCCGTGCCCCCGGAGAACTGGAGCGTGGCGTTCGCTACCGTGCGCGTCACGGTGTCAAGGCCAAGCTCGCAGCCGTCGAAGGTGTGCTCGCCGGTGCCGCTGATCAGCAGCGAACGGCTGGTGGTCGCCTGCGCCGAGGCCGCGTCGCCCGCACCACCGAACATGACGTTCGAGTAGTAGTTGCGGCCGCCGCTGTCGGTCCACGCGATCTGGCTGGCGCCGCCGGTCGAGAAACCGTTGTACACCGAGAAGTTCGCGAAGATGCATCCTGACGCCGACACCGTCACGAAATTGCCCGACCCGAAGGTCGCCATCGTGTAGACGCCCGTCGGCGGCGCGATGCGAGCGCGTTGGCTGACCATGGTCGGGGCGCACATGCCCACGATGTGGCATGCGTTCTTCGACCAGACGAGCGTGCCGGCGGTAGCCGTCGAGTCGAGAACCTGCGCATTGGCCAGCGACAGGCGCTGGGTGGCGGCGGTCCCGCCGTCACCGACGATCACGGCCACGTCGTTCTGGCCTGCCGTCATCTTGTAGTGCGCTCCGTAGAGCGTCTGGAGGGGGCTGTCTGCCGATCCGGTGTTGCCGTCGCTTCCGTTGACGTAGTCAACGAAGTAGACGCTGCCGGTGGTCAGCGGGAGGCCGGACATTCCCATGGTGGGAATGCCGGCTACCGCCAGCCCGCTCAGGTGCGTAATACCCATGGTGAGCGGCTCCTATCAGGTGGTCGGGAAGGATCCGAAAATGGACCTAAAGTTATAATACCCGAAACTATATCTCTCATAACCTTTCACCAGCAGGTTGTCGGTGACGAAGTCGACCTGCATGTCCGTCTCGAACTTGATGCGCTCCATGTAGGAGAGCCCGTCGATGTTGGTCAGCAGGAACCACGCATAGGACGACGTCAGGAAGTCGTTGACCATGTAGCCTTCGGGCATACCGCCCGCCGTCGACATGATCGCGTTGACATCGTTGTCGGCCGTGCCGGGGCGCAGTTCCGTCTTGGTCAGGCGGATGGCGACCGGCTCAAGCTGCGGCGGCACGATGAGCTTCCGGGCGCGGGCGAAGACCTTGAGGCCCGCCTGATCCTTGAAGTTCGTCCGCACCGAAATCATCGCGTTCAGCAGCGACGCCTCGTTCAGGTCGACCTGAACCGCAGGCTTGTTGGCTACCGTGCCGCCGTCGATGGGGTGATCGGTGGCACAGAGTGCCTTGCCGTCGCCGCCGATGGAGGCATTGTAGGTCGTCGCCGTGTTCAGGATGTTCGCGCCGTAGATTTCCTTGGTCTGCTGAAAGCTCTCGATCAGGCCGAGGTTCGACGGGTGGAACTGCGTCTTGTACAGGTTGTCGTCGATGGCCTTGCGGGTGATCGCGTAGCCAAGAGCGATTTCCGTGTGCTCCTGATTGTAGACGAAGCGTTCGCCGGCGGCGTTGTCGAAGGCGGTCTGGCCGCCTTCGGTCTTGAGCTGGGCGAGCCCGAGGTACCGCATTTCGGCGGTGCGTTCGAGAGCCATCTTCGAGTCGTGCTTGGTGAAGATCTTGTCGTACTGAGACGGGATCATCTCGTACTTGCCCTCGACGCCACGCAGGCCGGGGAGGAGCAAGTCCTTGATGGCGGAAAGATTAACAGCCATTGGTCATTACTCCTTAGCTGATGCCGGTCGGGCCGGCGCCATTCGAGCGCAGCCACTCGTTGTTGAAGCCGACGATGACCTGATTGTAGGCCGTGGTCGGATCAGCACCGGGGGCGCCCGGAGGGGCGGCGATCAGACCTCGCACGATGAACGGGAACGTCGCCGTGGTGTTGGCGGTGTCGAGATACGCGCCGGACTGGCCGGTGCTCGCGTCGCCCGTGCCGATGGCGAACTGGGCGTACTGGCCGACCTTTGAGCTGGTGACCGTGGTCAGCGTGCCCGTGATGTTGAAGGTCGTGCTGGTGCCCATGACGATGAACTGCGCGTTCGGGTCGTCGACGATGTACGCCTCGATGTCGCCGCTGGCGTCGCTGCCGGGCCAGTAGCTGTTCCACACGGTACGCTTCTGCGAAACCGAGAGGTACTTGCAGCCGACGAAGATGCCGGCGAGCGTGGTGGTACCGGCGGCGCCCTGCGTAATGTAGCCGTTCGCGGTCGAGATGACCGGCATCACCGGGTCGCCCGAGTAGATCGGGGTGCTGTTGGTGGACGCGATCAGGCGGGTCGACTGCGCGAAAGTGGGAGCGCCACCCGAGCCGCCGTAGTACTGCCGGAAACCGAAGGGCGAGTTCGTGTTCGCCATACCGGAAACTCCTTTGTGAAGGAAGGTCCGCTAGCGTCCCGAGACGTTGCAAGAGCCGTGAAAATTGAAGCCTCACACCGAGGAGGCAGGATGTATAATGCGCCAAGACGGCGGCGAGCTTCAACTTGACATACTGACAATAAAAAAGGGGCCCTTCGGCCCCCTTTTCATGTGCGGTAAGCGCTAGTCGTCGCTCGGGATTGGCATCGCCTCGTAGGACTTGCTGATCTTCGGCTTTGTCTTGGCGTTGGTGTATTCGGACTGCATGGTGCCGGGAGGTGCCGCATTGAGCTGCTGCTCCTTGGCCTTGATCTGGTTGCGCGCCCTGTGCCGGTCCAGCTCCTCAATACGCTCGGTGATCGCCTTCGGGCGCTCCATCAGGACCATGCCCTTGCGCTCGATGGTGTTGCCCGTCCAGTTGATGGGCATCATCTCCGGGTGCCGCCGCGACGGCACCGGCTCCCAGCCGGTGCGGGCGAGCGCGACCTGATAGGCGGGATCCTCCTGCCCCATGATCGTGCGGCGCTTCCACTCGTAGGTCCAACCGTCGGGTATCTGGTCGGGCGAGAAGTAGAACTCATCCGTCCCCTCGTTCATGCTTCCAAGGTGGCCTTCGATCTCGGCCGTGCGCCGGTCGGCCGCGGCGCGGGGGTCTTCATCACGCAGCGGCGGCCGCATGTCGGGGCGTGAAGACGTGTCGAGGACCGTCTCTTCGACGGCTTCTTCGGGGCGGCGCGCGCGGCGGCGGCGGCCGCCGGCGGTCTGGGGCAGTGTGTCCATCAGTTCAACCGTCCTTCCTTCTTGAGCGCGACCTTGTTCTTCGCGTACTCCTCGGGGGTCATCTTCATCATGTCGGCCATCTCGCGCTCTTCGGAGGTGAGACGCACCACGTTGCCTCCCCGTGTTTCACGGGAAACAGGCGCCGCAGGAGGCGGCGTCGAGCGCCGCGAGGCGGACGACAGCGGCTCTTCGGCGACGGGAGCCTTGCGGACCCCCAGCAGTCCCTCGACGTTGGCGAAATAGTCTTCGCTGTCGGCGGCGTGGCCGTCGGCCACGGTCATGTTGTGCGCCGCGATCATCTTCTGGTTCAGACGCGGGTCAGTCACGAACTGCGGGTGCCTGCGCACCCACTCGGCCGAGCGCGACGAGAGCTGCGAGGCAAACGCCTCAACAGGATCCGACGGGCGCGACACCGGCATCACGGGCTGCGGGGCGTTCTCCAGCGCCTGCTTGCCCTGTTCGAGCTGCAGGAGCTTGGCGGCGTGCGTCCCCATCTCCTCCTGATAGCTTGCGGCGGCGTCGTAGTCGCCGTTCGACATGGCCGCCTTGTAGTTGGCCTTGGCGATCTCGTTGCTCTGGCGCAGCGTGTCGATGGCGTTGGACACGAGGTGCAGGTTCGTCTCCTGCACCGTGCCCCGCGCCTCGTGCGCCGCGACTTCTGCGCTGTGACGCGCCGTCTCGGCCGCCTTGGCGCGAGCCTCCGCGGCCTCCAGCCGCTGCTTCAGGTCGTCGACGCCCTCTTCAAGCGTGATTTCCTTCGGCGTCGCGTCTTCTTCGACGACGATATCTTCGTTTTCGGTGCTCATTGCGTCCTCACCACACACGGTCGGGCTGGTCGACCTTGCCCCTGATCGCCGTATCGTCGATCAGTCTGCAGGCGACGCCGTTGACGTTGATTGCCCAGCCATCGCTGGGGCGGAAGATGACCCAGTCGCCTTCAACGATGCCGGCGTCGACGAACCACTCGCCGCGCTCGTCAACGAAGGCCCTCGGACCCTTCTTCACGACGAGGCCCGCCTTGCCTTGAATGCGGTCCTCGGAAGTGTAGCTGTCCGTCAGGTAGATGCCGGATTTGGTCCGGCTCGGCCGCACGTAGATCGCGACCAGAACCGAGTTGTTGAAGACATCGACACCGCTCGTGTCGCCAAGTGTCGCGAGCAAGTCCTTTTTCGGGTCAACGTCGTGCTTCATTGCCATCTGTGGCATGTCAGCTCCTCTCTGCGCCTTTAGTGATGGCCTCCGCTTCCTCGTAGATGTCGAGCGCCTCGCGAAGGCCTTGGAAGCGCCCGGTTTCCCGTGCGTACTCACGCTCGGACATCGTTCCGTTCATCACGTTGTGCGTGATGACGGTCATGCGTTCGGCGGCAAGGTCATTGAACTTGCGGCCCAGTCTCGTGTCGAACTTCACTGGCTCCTCCCAGTGGCCGAAGGTGGGGCGCCGCGCCGCGAGGAGTCAGCGCAGCGCCCCGGTCGCCGGCCGGCGATTATTTCTTGTGCTTCTGGATCGCGATCTTCTCGATGCGGCCCATGCCGCCCAGAGCGCCCGCGTCCATGTCCTTGTAGGAGCGCGCGCGGCCGCCCGAGAGGCGCCCCACACGCTTGCCGTGCTCGATCTCGACCTTCTCCAGACGTCCCATGCCGCCCAGAGCGCCGGCGTCCATGTCCTTGTAGGACTTGTAGGCGGCGCGGCCGCCGCTCTTGCGCGGCATCGGGGGCATGCCCGGCGGGCCACCCATGCCCGGCGGCATGCCCGGGGGCGGGCCGGGGGGCGGCATCGGCATCGGAGGCATGCCCGCGCCCATGCCCGGGGGAGCAATCGGCGGGACCGGCAGCGGCGACGGCGTCGGCATCTTGGGCATCATCGCCTGCTGATCGTCGGGCTTTCCGGCGTTGATCGAGATGACGATGTTGGTCTTGCCCTTGGCGCGGCCACCGCGCTTGCGCTCGGCGCGGCCGCCTTTTTTGCGCCCGTAGCGCGCGACCATATTAGCTTCAGAATCTTCCCTATCCGCGGCCAAAGCGGCTGCATCTGCGCGTTCCATTCGCGGAAAATTCTTGGCTTCTGCCTTCCGCTGAGCGTAATCAAGTTTGCCCATACGGGCTACTTCTGACCCCCCAACGCGGCGCGGGTACATGCCCTGTCTGTCGTCAACGCGGTTGACCGCGTCTGCCAATACATCGCCGCCGCCGGCCTTCGGCATGCGGCCGCCGGTGGGGCGGGTGCCGCCGTAGTAGGTGCCGCCGCCGCTCTTCTTGCCGATGCCTTTGGCCTTCATAAGCTCGTCGATATTCCGGTACGGTTCACCAGTTGCCTGCGATCCGCCGTCGGGGCCCCGCGTCGGGGCGTCACCCGGGATGGCCTTGCCACCCTCGGCCTTGCCGCCCTTCTTGTAACGCCCCGCGATGCGGCGGCCCGACGGAGGCAGCGGCGTGTTGGACACGTCGCGCGGCATCGGCTGCTTCTCAGCGTCCGCGGCCATCTTATCGAGATTGGCTATCTGGTAAGGCGTCAGCGTGGCGTTGGGGTCCATCTTGCCGCCGTCGGCCTTCTTGGTGCGGCCGCCCTTCTTCAGCTTGATGTCTTCCTTCGCGCCGTGGTGCAGGTTCTCGGCGTGCTGGCGCAGCGCCTTCCTGATCATCTTCTTGTCCTGCTCGACGTCGCCGCCGCGTTTGTAGTCGCCCTTGCTGCTGCCGTATGACCCGGCGACGCGACCCTTCATAGAGGGGCTGCTTAAGGTATCTTTCGGGCTCACATAACGTTCCCGCATCGGGCGGGTCATCGCGATCTCGGTCGGCGAGGCCCCCATGTTGTCGATCTTCAGCGGCTCGACTGTGGAATCACCCCCGCCGGCCCGCTTCAGACGACCGCCCTTCCTGTAGCCGCCGACGTGGGCGTCGCCGCCCTCGCGTGCGAGGTTCGCCTTCTTGTCGTTGCGGTTGATCAGGTCCGTCACCAGCGAGCGGCCGCCGCCCTTGCGCTGCTTGCGGTCGGCGCGCATGGCGGTGGGGCTGCCCTCGATGACCTTGCCGCCCTTCCTGTAGGCGCGGCGCGTCAGGGGGCGCATGCCCGTCTTCATGTCGGTGTTCATCATCTCGGGCGGCGACCAGCTCGACGCATCGACCTTGGTCTTCGGATCGCCCTTGCCGCCCATGCGGGAGGCCTTGGCCTTCATGGCCGCGCGTGCGGCCTTCGACATCTCACTCATTTATTTTCTCCGTGTTACCGCGAGCGCACGCTCGACTATGTTGGTTGCGCGCCCACCGCGCTTGAGGCCGTCACCTGATCCGCCGCTGTCCCCGCCGCTGCCGCCCTGTGTTCCATAATACGGGGTGTCGTAGTTCGTCTGGTAGTACGGCATTGCCTCGGCGACTGCCGGCGGTGGCGCAACGGCGGGTGCGGGCGCCGCGACCTTCGGGGTCGTCGGAAACATATCTTCGTAGCTCCTGCCGTTCAACGCCTGCGCCATCATGCGCTGGTAGGCATCGTTGGGGGCCTGCCCCGTCGCCTGCGCATCCATGCGCTGGTAGGCTCCGTAGGGGGCCTGCTGCGACATGGCCTGCTGCTGTTGCGGGGCCTGCGCCGCAACCTGCCGGTTGAGGTCGCTGAAGGCCCCCCGAAGGTTCTGCTGGAGCTGGGCGATGCCGCCCCCCTCGGTCTTGCCGATGCGGCCGCCTGTCTTCAGGCCGTACTGTTTCTGCCGTTCGAGGCCTTGCATGGTGCTGTCCAATTGGCGTTGGTTGAGCGGCTGGATGTTCTTCTGCTCCTCGAAGATCTTGCGCGCGGAGCTGCGGCCGACAGGGGACGCTGAATACGGGTGAATGATGTCCCCCGCCACCGTCGGCTTCATCAGCCGTTGTTCAATCACGTCCGGCGCCGCGTAGTGACGCTGCACAAGCGGCACATCGCCGACATACTCGCCCGCCGTCGGCGCTGAGTAAGTGCCGTGCTTGAATTTGGTCTCCTCGGCCATCTTGTCCGGGTCGAGCTGCACGACACGATGGCCCAACATGTTCCCCGACGCCTTGAAGACATCAGGGTCGGTGATGGCGACGCGAGTGACGCCGATCTGCGGAAACCCTTTATCCTTCCACGACTTCTTGTCCATGTGCTGGATGATGCCGCTGCGCTGCTCGCCGGGGAGCGTGCGCGCGAATTCGCTGGCCTCCTTGGCGTTCAGGATGCCGGGCCACTTCTCCAGCGCCTTGCTCGCCGAGGGCCGCTTCTTGATCGGCATGTGCATGCCCTGCTTGATCTCAGCGTCGAACGCAGCCGCGTCCGCCTTGCTGATATCGCGCCCGGGTATCTGCGCCATCACCGCGTCGAACATGTGATGCGCGCTGTCGACAGCGCGAGGGCCCATGGGCGCGTAGACGCCGTAGACGGGACCCTTGTCGGCGGCGCGACGGATCGTGTTGGTGAGAGACGTGGCGTGCCCGGGTGCGTTTGCCCACACGAGGCCGGGGTTCAGCTCGCGCATGTAGTTGGGCCCGGCGTGCAGGTCGACCGGCCACGCCAGCGGCTCGCCGTTGATACGGGTGAGGTGCCCGAACGTCGAGCGGTCGCCGCCGAGGTTTACGAAGGAGCCCCCCTTCTTGTGCAGATCTTCCCACGACATCTTTCGCACGGGCTTCGGCTTCACGCCCGGCAAGCCTGCGAGCTTGACGGACACCTCTTCGGGCGAGCGGTCCTGCGAGATGTTGTAGTAGCCGCCGGGGGACGTCGTGGTCGTCGGCACCTTGAAGGTCGAGGCGATGCGCAGGGCTTCCTTCACGTGCTCAGGGTCGCCGCTGAAGGGGCTGACAGTGCGCGCCAGCGCAGCCCGAACCTGTTCACGCGACGGTTCCTCGACCTCGCCGCCGCGCTTGAATGAGTTGAAGCCGTTGCCCTTGATGCTGTCGCGCATCTGCGGCGTGACGTCGATGCTGTGCAGGGGCGCGGTGTCGTCAGCAACAGGCGTCGAACCAAGCTGCACTTTCGCCTGCGGGTCGTGCTGCTGCGCGAGGGCCTGCAGGCGCTTCGGGAGGATGTTGTCGTAGTAGCCGCGCATGCCCGCGCCGCCCATCTTGAGGCCGTCGCCCTCAAGCTCGTGGTAGAACTCGCCGCCCAGCTTGCCGCGGCCCTCGTAGCGTTGCATTCCCTGCTTCAGGATCCGGTCGGCGGCCTCCTTGCCGATGTGCTTCGACAAATCCTCTGGCTTCACGTCGTCGTGCTCGACGCCCCTGTCGTCGTGCGTCGTCGCGTGGAGATAACCGAGGTCGGGATAGTACTGAATGTTCTTGACCTGTCTGCTCAGATCGTACCGCTTGTTCTGCTCGTCGCCCGGCGTGACGACGATCTTGTCGTAGCCGCCGTGCGCGGCCTCATGCAGGACACGCTTCAGCGCGAGGTCGGTCCACTTCTGCGTGTTGTCGACGTAGGGGCCGTGTGGAACACCTTTAGAACCGTGAGAGGCCAGTTCATAAATCTGCCGTTGCAAATCTTCGCGAAGAGGGGTGTCACCTTCGGCATCACGGCGTTTAAGTAGCGATTGAAACTTCTCTTCGTTCCCAAACCCCTCCTCGCGGCCCTGCTGGCCCCAGTCGCTCTGGGCCTCCTCAAGGTGGAGGATCTTCTCGCCGTTCGGGCCCACGCGGTCGGACATACGGACGTGGGCGAGGACGTTGGGCTGGTCCCAGTGATTGGATTTGAACTGGTCGGCTGCCGTTGTCATCGCACGACGTGCGCGTTCTGTGTACATCCCTCGATGTTCCGGTCGCAGCGCCTCCCACGGCCCCGCCGCAGCGAAGCGTTCGCGGGCATTGGCTTCCGCCTCCGCGTGACTCGGCACGTTTCGCGGCAGGTGCATCAGCACCTCGCGGTAGTTCTGGCCGCCGGGTAGCGTCTTATCGGAGAACTTGGTCGAGGTGTTGCGCCCCTCGCCGCCAAGCTGCGTCTCCTCGATGGGGAGCCGATTGTCCTCAAGGTGCTTGATCACCTCCTCTCGGGGAAGGGCCTTCGAGCCCAGCGTGTCGAACTTGGAGTGCTTCAGCTCGTCGGGCTTGATGCCCGGCATCGCCGCGTACTGCTGCGGCGTCGCCTTGGCCTGACCCTTGGACTTGATGATCTTGGCCGCGCCGCTGTGGAGCTTGAAGGGTGGGACGGAGCCGCCGTCGGCACGCTGTGTCCGAGGCCAGTAGCCGTACTCGTGAATGCTGTTGCCATCCGTGTACAGCTCGTCGGCTCGCACCATCTTGCGGATGATCTTGTATTTACCGCGCAGCGTGCTTTCGCCGTGATCTTTGGCGTACTGTCGGTTGATGGTGACCCAGTCGCCGGGGTTTATGACTGTCTTGGTTTCGGGTTCCGGTGGCAGCGCGCGCAGGCGCGCACGTTCAATTATTGATTTGTTATACCAGACAGAGCCGACGTTGCTTTCACCCTCCGGCACAACGCCGCGGCGCATGTTTGCGGCCATGGCCTTTTCAAGGTCCGCTAACTTTTCAGCAGTCGTCAGGCCTGACGGCACTGCGCGATAGATCGCCGCCTTGGCGCTGGGGCGGCCCTTGAACTGGCGGATAATCGACATTGTACCATGGTCGAGCGGCTCGTCGCCGTGCCCGTAGTACCGGGTGGCGTTGGGCCCGTAGATGTCGTCAGGATATACGCGCCCTTGACCAGTCAGGTCGTGTAGTGGCGCGCCGTCTTCGGGCCCCGGTGGCCGATGCTCGCCGCCGTAGTCGTCAACGCCGCCGCCGTCGGCATACCGTGAGGGGCCGATGTACTTGCCGCCGCCGGGGCCGCTGTAGCCGCCGCCGCCGGGCGACGGGTCCATGCCCCCGCCGGGGCCCGGGTAGATGTTGGCGATGCGCCGCAGCAGGGCGCGCTGGTCGCGCGCGATCATCGTCGCGCGTCGAATGTTATCAGCCATCTGGCTTCGCCTTCAGGGAGGCCATCATGCGCTCGTGGGCGTGCTGCGCCTCGCGCTCGGTCGTCGCGTGTGCCTGCGCCGTCTTGGTCTTCATCAGGTCGCCCACGAGCCGCAGGTTGGCCTCCTGCAGCTGCGCCTGCCGCTCAAGGTCGCGGTTCTCGTCTTCCTTGAGCGCCCGCTCCTGCTTGAACTGCACGTCCTTGGCGCTGGAGGCGACCTCGGCCGCCTTCAGGGCCATCTCTTGGCTCTTGTCCTCGGGCGGCGCCAGCCCCGTCGCGGGCTTGCTGGCCTCGATCTGCAGCTTGGCCTGCCCGAGCTGGCCCTCCTGCTGCAGCTTCGCCTGCTCAAGCTGCATCTTGCCGGCGTCGGCCTGCGCCTTCTGCTGGAGCGCCTCGCGCTTGATCTGCTGCTCGCCGTGCTTGAGCTTCAGCTCCTCCATGCCCTGCTGGACTTCCAGAGGCGGCTTGTTCATGGCCGCGGGCGGCACGAAGAACTGCTCCGGGTTGTTCCAGCCCAGCGCCTGCAGGGCCGCGGTGTCGACGGCAATCGGGTCGTACAGGGACGGGCTCGAACTCTGCAGCTGCTTCAGGGCCATGACCTTGATGATGCGCTGCGTGTGGCTCGCCGTGTTCGGGTCGGCCTGCGGCACCAGCGACTGCGAGTACATGTCAAGCGCGTCGCGGAAGGTCTTCTCGTCCCACGCGAAGGCCGGCTTGCGGTTGCGCTGCCAGAAGCTCTCCGGGTTCTCCTTGAAGCACTTGACAAGGAGCTGGAACTCCTCGGCCTGCGCCGCGTGCATGCGCTTGTGGACGCTGTTCAGGATCTTTTGCGCCTGCTCGATCAGGGCCAGCGTCGTGCCCACCGGCGCGTCGGCGCGGCCCTCGCCGACCTGCTGCTCGCTCGTCCCGCCCAAGCGGGCGCCGGTCGTGGCGATGTTGTCGACGAGCGTCATCAGGGCCGCGCTCGGCTCCTTGTACGGGAGCGGCATGATCGCCTGACTGAGCGGCATGCCGCCCGTCTTCACGAGCGCGCCGCCGCCCGGCGGGACGCGGAAGATGTTCGTGTTCTGGCGGCCGCCGGCGTCGCTGAAGAGAAATCCGGGGAAGTTCGCGTACATGCCCGCGTCGAGCAGCTCGCGCCACGCCGCGGTGATCGCGTTCGTCGTGTTACCGAGAATGTGCAGCAGGCCGATGGGGTAGAAACCGAAGCCCGGCACGAACGTGTACGGCACGAACACGGGCCGCGCCTCGGGCAGCTCCGCGGTGTCCTCGTCGTAGTTGCGGACGATGGACAGGATCTGTCTGGAGCTGACGTCGAGGGTCACGCGCCACGGGATTTCGAGGCCGCTCTCCTTGCCCTTCCACTTGTGCTCGTAGCCCTTGATGTTCAGCTCGCAGTAGCACTCGTAGATTTCGCGGTCGCGGTCGTCCGGGTTCAGCGCCTCGGGCTCGACGCCCTGCTGCGACTTCTTCTCGCGCTGCGCGCTGTCCAGCGTCTGCGGCATCGGCGTCGAGAGCGGCACGTCGCGGTAGGCGCCCAGAATCTGCAGGCGCTTCACCGTCGAGGGCCGCATCTGGACGCGGTGCGTCACGCGCTTGGCGCTGCGGATGTCGGTCGCGGCCGCGTTGACGATCAGGTCCTCGGCGTCGACCGTCTCGCTGATCGGCCGGTTGCGGAGCGGGCAGAAATACACCTTCTTGAACGAGAGGCCGCCGAAGCCGAGCATCAGCAGCATGCGGTCGGTGTCGGGGTAGTACTCGGACGCCGTGACCGTCAGGTAATGGTTGAGGTCTTTCTCCAGCGCGTCGGCCATGCGGTCGGTCTGAAACGTGCCGTTGTTGTCGTCGACCCGGATCTTGACGGGGCCGTCGGTCGGGAGCAGCTCGGAGCGGGCGTTCGCCTGAAAGCGCAGCACGGCTTCGAGCAGCAGCGGGTGTCGGACGCGGTTCATGCCCTCGACCGGCGCGCCCTCGGCGGCGCCGCCGATGCCCGGCACTTCGATCTTCAGGCCCAGCAGCTTGATGCCCTGCGCGCGGTCCTCGATCCACTCCTTGCGGCTGTCGAGGTCGTCGCCGACGCCCCTGATCAGGTCGTCGGCAATGCGCGACAGCTCGGCGTCGTCGATCTTGTCGATCAGGTTGTTGAACCAGCCGCCGGTGCCTTCCTTGGCGCTCTCTTCGACGGGCTTGCCGTCAAGGCTGATCGTGATGCTGCCGTCGGGGTGAAGTATTTCAACTACGTTGCCCTGTTCGTCCATTTGGCGAACGTCTTCGCCCTCGGGCGCATCCTCCACGACGATATCCTCGCCCGGCGGCATCGCGTCGGGTTCAGGTTTGATCAAGCGGATGTTTGGGCTAAGGCCCGTCGCTGACGCCATTCAAAAACCTCGTGGAGCGCAAAGGTACCACGTTATGCGGGGCTCATACTACTGACAGGATGTCAAGAACTAGATGCCGTACAGATTAGCGGGAGGAGCCCCGCGATGCTTGAGACTTTCCCCCACCTCGGAGATGTGCTCGCTGCTGCGGGTCAGGAGCCCCGCGCGGCGCATGTAGGTCAGAGCCTGCGAAACGGTGTCCGTGATGTCGTCCCACTTGCCGCGGGGGAACGCCGTGCATTGCGCAATGGTCATCTCGGCCCACTGCCGGTCGGGCGCGAAAACCATGCCCTCCGCGAAGATGTGCTGGATCGCGTAGACGCGGGCGACCTTGTCGATTGCGCCGGGGTTGACGAGCTGCACGGCGAAGTCTTCGTAACCGAACAGCCTGCGCAGTTCCTGCGCTACAGAGTGTCCAGCCGCTTTATCTTCAATCAGGAGGCGGTCGACCTTCATCTCCTTGCACGTCTTGGCGACGCGCTGGACGAGGTCGTGCAGTTCGAGCCGCTCCTGCCAAGCGTTCATCAGCATGACCTTGGGCGCCTGATTGCCGTAGTCGCGCGGGTCGACGTTGACCAGACGCTCGCCGCGGATAACCTGCTTCGAGGGCTGCGCGACGGTGTCGGTCGTGAAGATGCCCCACACGGTGAGCGCCGAGAAATCGTTCTCCTGCTTGGTCGTGAACGCCGTGTCGAGCGAGGCCAAGACGAAGTCGAACTGCGGGAAGTGCGGCGCGTCGTGCAGTTGCCACCAGTCGCGCTTGATGATGCCGCCGCCCTTCGGCTCTGGCCGTTGTTGCAACTGCCCCGCTGCTCGAAACGGCCCGAGGCGTTTCTTCAGCACCTCGACCTGCTCGCTCGCGAACCGCTCGGGCCACAGCAGTTCGCCGGGCTCGGTGCGCGGATCTTCCCAGCCGATGCTTGTCACGAAGTTGCGTTCGGGTTCGTACTCCATGGGCAGCATGAGATGCGTCCAACCGTCGTCGGTGTCGAGGATGTGGCCCGTGAGATCCTCCTCGCCCAGCCGCTGCTGGATGACGATGTAGGCGCCGGTGCGCGGATCATTGAGACGTGTCGACATCGTGCCGTCCCACCACTCGTTCGTCGTCTCGATCAACGCCTCGGAGAGCGCCTCATTTGCCGCATTCGCATCGTCCACCACTATGATGGAGGCGCCCTCGCCTGTGACGCGAGCATCTACCGCGGTTATCAACCGTTCACCGCGTTGAGTGTTCTGGAAGCGCCCCTTCGTGTTCTGGTCGCCGACGAGCTGGAAACGATGCCCCCACAGGCGCTGATACCAAGGGCTCTCGATCAGTCGGCGTGTCTTCACGCTGTCGCGCATCGCGAGTGACATCGCGTAGGAGGCGTGCAGCAGCGGCACCTGCGGCCCGCTGGTCGGCGAGATGTCGCGCTGCGTCCAGACCCACGCCGGAAAGGCTACGCTGACAATCGTCGATTTAGCACAGCGCGGCGGAATGTTGATGAGCAGCTTGCGGATGTCGCCGTCGGCGACCGCTTCGAGGTGCTCGCAGACAGCTTCCAGAGGCCAGCCCGGCACAAAGGGCGACGGGTCGATGTACTTCCACGCATGCTGGAGGAACGTGTACAGCGACGTCTCGCACTCCACGCGCTCGATCTCGCGCAGCGTCTCGAACGGGTTGAGGTCCGCTAGGTTCATGCCCGCCTGTTGCGTACCCGCGATGGCGCGTTGCGGCGCACGCGCGCCTCGATAGCGTTCCGCAGGTGCCAGTGGTCAAAGTACGACTGCCGGATCTGGTCGCTGGTCACGGCTTGGCCTCGAAGTACTGTCCCGACGGCCCGCAGATGGCCCTGTC
>Ga0181339_1000096_pt1 | contig 30264 bp, 46 predicted proteins | sample Sp13VDMM110DD_FD_130101 | JGI IMG/M metagenome (GOLD analysis project Ga0181339, IMG submission 130101) | Freshwater viral communities from Lake Michigan, USA - Sp13.VD.MM110.D.D | ecosystem: Environmental > Aquatic > Freshwater > Lake | place: USA: Michigan | collected 2013-04-23 | reverse complement strand
TCCACGTTAACAGCGTGTTGCTCTACCGACTGAGCTATAAGTGAATATTGCGGATTGTATAGGATTCGAACCTATGTACACCTTACGGCCCCCACGTTAACAGCGTGTCGCTCTGGCCAACTGAGCTAACAATCCAATATTTGTAGTGGTCAAGGGATTTGAACCCTTATTTTCAACAACCAATTACGTTTCTCCAACTTATAAGATTGGGACGGTAGACCACTATTTGTATTGACGATAGGAATTGAACCTACTTTGCATTTACATGCCCACAGTATCAGTGTGGTGCCTAAACCATCCAGCCCCGTCAATATTAGTAGATTGAGTGGAATCTTCCCCCACACTTCTGCCCTCACTGGCAGTGGTCTTTAGCTTAACCTATCAATCTTGTTGGCTCACCCAGACTCGAACTGGGAATGCTACCGTATCAGAGTAGTGTGATAACCAATTTCACCATGAGCCAATTTTAGGGTGGAAACCCTATTATTTCCACCTTGTTTTCCTATTATACTTCCAAGTTCTATACATGCGAACTTGATAGCTAAATATTCTTTTGATTGGATTTTTAAATCCATTTCTCCATCTAGGGTATTCCATAACCCCATCATCCCAATACGGTGGGAATAAGATATTATTCGTTATTATCTTATACTCACGATTGTTAAAAGCTTTGTTTAGTTTCGCTCTATTAATTTTTTTACTCATTGCTTTTGAGTCTGTTGTTTAGCAGACCTTAAAGCATATCATATTCTTTTTTCATAGTTAAATATTTATTAGTTTTAAATATAAATCATCACCAAGTTTTTCTTTAAGCATGCAATCAATTGCATCTGCTTTACCAGCATACTTATCTGAAGTAAAAACTAGTTCATTCATTATTTCAAGAACTACTTCTTTAGACGCACCAATATTATATAGCGTTTTAATTATCTCTGTTTCTTTTTCCATAGCTGTTGAAGATGGGTTCGAACCACTTTATACCAAGTGAATATTTCACACTTTTCTAATTAATGCTTTGCGCTTACCAAACACTAATTTGCTTCAACAATTTTTATCATTGTATTAACCTATCAATACCAATTGCAAATCCTACACCACCATCATATTCACCACCACCACAGATTTGTTTAGAACTACCTAACGCTTCACAAGCAATTTCAAATCCTTGTCCTTCTTTGTAATAATCTAATCCTCTTTTAACATCTTTATTTATTACAAAATCTGTTCTGGATAAAGATATTAATTTTGCAGCTAATATTGATAAATCATATTCTTCAGTTGGGTTAAGTATTTCAACACCTAATTGAGTAAATTGTCTATATCTACCAGCTTGTGGTTTTTCACCTCTAAAACATTCAGCAACATAAAACAATTTTAAGTTTTTTGTTTGTTTGTACACTGTCTTTGATAACTCTTGAACTACTGCTGTATACTCTGGTGCTAAACATAAATTTCTATCACCTCTATCTTTAAAATTATACATCATGTTGTTATTTTCAGCACCAACTTTATCAGAAAATAATTCTTGATACTGAATGATTGGAATTTGAATTTCAACAAACCCTTCTGATTTCAAAATCTCTATCATATTATTGATAAGAGTTCTTTTATCATTACCTACTAATATTCTCGTTCCTTTGAAACATGTGTCTTTAATTGTTTTCATTTTTTAATTATTAATCAGTTAAAAATTTGGGTGTAACCACGGTATCGAACCGAGTTCTTCAGATTCACAGTCTGACGCTTCACCTTAAAGCTTGAAACACCATTTAAATATTGGGTGGAATATGGGGCTCGAACCCATGACCTTCTGAACCACAATCAGACGCTCTAACCTACTGAGCTAAAACCACCATGTTAATCTGTGGACTACAGATTATTTTGCGGAGGGAGTCGGACTCGAACCGACACACCCATTTGAACTGATGACTAGTTTTCAAGACTAGGCCGATACCAATTTCGGTTGACCCCTCCAATTAACAACATACAGGATTCGAACCTGTGGACCCCCTCAAGGGTCACCTGCTACAGGCAGGTCGCTTTAAACCACTCAGCCAATGTCATTAGCACACTCGTAGGGATTCGAACCCTCAACTAATCGTTAGACACCGAAGTACTGGGTTGGAACCAGCTAGTCACGCCAATGAGCGAATGTGTATAGCACGAGTAGTAGGATTCGAACCCACATCAAAGGTTTTGGAGACCCGTATGCTACCATTGCACCATACTCGTGTTTAAATCAATATGTCAAATAACAACGTAGATAAATACTCTACTCTTTTCAGTGATGAATTTTAGTTCACCATCATATCCAGATTCTAATGCTTTATCTTTATAGTAAGCATAAAGTATATCAAAATCTTTTTGGAATTTTTTAGTCTTTTCAACTCCAAGTCTTCTAAGTCTTATTTCTTCCATTTTTTACAATAAAAAACCCGACTAGGTTTTTACACTTTAGTCGGGTTATATCAAATAAACTTCTTCTTTTTAAATATCATCAAAGAAATTTACACACATAGCCGACTCAAGCGGATGACTATTACGTCTCCACATGCTAATCGAATTTATATGTATGTTTGAATTTCTCATCTGTTTTTTAATTTATGGGTTTCCCCGTTTGTTTAATAAATATATTACTTTTCTTAAATGTTTGACAAAGGTACAATCTTTTTTTGGATTTGTCAAGTTTTTTTTGATTTATTTTTTAATTACCTAGTAATCATCATCATAATCTTTCTCTTCATCAGTATAGAAATCATCTTCATCATCCAAGGTTGTTTCTTCATCTTCAACCAACGATTCTAAGAACTCAATACCTATAAAGGTTCCGAAATCATCACCAAATATTTTTTTAAGCACCTTATATTCTTCATTGGTAACTTCTCGGTAATCAAGTCTGGATAAAAAATCATCACCACTTGTAAAATCCAATTCCATATCGGATATTCTATATTTGAACCCCCATGTTATACTTGCTGCTAATTCTTCAAGAGTTTCAACCTCTTTATCTGTCATTACTCTAAACCCATTAACATCTATTTCATTAACTTGGTCGGTGAACGTGACTAACTGTCTTGCCATATATTTTTTGATTGTATAGATAATAAATATAACAATCATTTGGAAAAACTAAAGTTTATCTTGTTCTTATTGATTCATATTTTTCTTCATTATAGAAATATAAAATTATCTCTTCATGACCATATATAACAATTAAACCATTATCCTTTACTTGGTGGAAACCATGTTGTTCACAAACACTGAAATAAGCAACTACTTCAGTTAAGTCTTTATTCATGATAAATACCTCATCATAATTACCACAAAATTTATGACCCTTATCGTTTATACTATCATCAAATACACGTAATTTAGTGACATCAAAATTTAAGTAACTTTCATCTTCATTAATATTGTTTATCAGGTTTTCGTATTCATTATTACGATGGCTAATTGTTTTTTCTGTAATTAATTTTCTAATTTCCATTTGTTATTTTTTTAAAGTTATCAGTTTCGATTTGTTGAATTGCTTTACCTAATTCTGGTCCAGCCTTTAACCCAGTTTTATCCATTACTTCCTCACCACTTACGCTTAATCTAAATTTTAAAAACGCATCTAGTAATTTTTTATCAATACCTTCTTTATTTCCAAAATCTTTCAATTGCTCTTGTGATACACCAGAATGTTGTTCAGCTCTTTTAAGTGTTACAGCTGTATCTAAACCCAATTTAAGCATAGCTATCATAAAGGTTATTGATTTGATTTCTTCAATACTATACTTCAATTCATTTAGTTTTTTTTTCAATGAATCAAGTGTGTTGGTCTTTAATAATCTAGCAATAAGTACCAAGTTATCTTCATTCTTAGAAAGAGTTTTAACCGTATCTACATCAACGTTTAATCCTTTGAACACCCATTGAAATAGATTGTATTTTTGAATCATTTCAAGGAATTGTTTTTGTGATTTAGCTGAGCTAAGTCCTTTTAAAAACTCATCTCTAATACGTTCACCAGATATACCTTCAAGACTTGCATCCTTCATCAAAGCAGCATCAGTTGCTGGGTCAAGGTTGCTTCCAAATCTAGCAGCAAAACGAATTGCTCTTAAGATACGCAAACGGTCTTCACCAAATCTATCTTCAGCTGCACCAACAGTTCTAACAACTCCATTTTTCAAATCTTCGATACCACCAACAAGGTCAATGATTTCGTGAGTATCAATATCGTAGTATAAAGCGTTGATTGTTAAATCACGTCTGTTTACATCACCACGAATATCAGTAAATTCAACAGAATCTGGCCTACGACCAGAACCGATATCATTACGAAAAGTAGCTACTTCATATTCACCTTCACTAGTGAAAACGTTTATTACACCAAAGGCTTTACCAGTTGGTAGGGTCCTAAGACCACCACTTTTCATCATTTCTTCAACCTTATCTGGAACAGCATCTGTAACTAGGTCGTAGTCTTTAGGTGTCTTACCTAATAGTGCATCACGAACCGCTCCACCAACAACAAACAATTTAAAGTTATTCTTTTTGAATATATCTTTAATCGTTTGAATATCCGATGGAATAGGTATGTCGAATTGCATACGTATTTCACGTTCACTTCCTTCTCTTAATATCTGTTTAATTTTATCTTGCATTTCAATAAATATTATATTATCGTTTTTAATATGTCTTTTTTCCTCGCTAACCTAGGTAAATGAATCTTAAGTAAGTTTCTAATTCTTGAATGATGAACACCATACTTATTTTCCATTTCTTCGTATGTCATTGGAGCATTACCAAATAAACCATAGTGGTCAATAATGTATTTATTGACATCATGTGGTAATTTTGATAGCACCAGTTTCAAATCAATATTTACCTCATTATGAATAACAAATTCTTCTGGATTATCATCTAAACTTGGAATCATATCTATTAATTCCGTGTCACTATTATTTCCATTTATAAAATCAATTGGTGAGCTTAAACTAATTTCTTTTTCACTAGCCAATATTAACATTTCTAATCGTTCTAGTGTACCTAGAGGTTTTATTTCATTATCATTAACCATCTCATCAAATACTTCTTCTACACTTACTTCTCGACCTAATTTTTGAACAATTTTTCTTTCTTTTCGTTTATAATTTAGGATTTCTTGCATAACCATTGAAGGGACCCTAATTGTTTTCTCATGATTAGCAATTGCTATATTAATTGATTGTCTAATCCACCACACAGCATATGTTATGAATTTAATATCTTGTGTATGGTCAAACTTTTTAATTGCAATACACAAACCAATATTACCTTCATTAACTAAATCTTCAAGTGATATCGCTTTTGACTTTACCATATTAGAGTATTTTCTAGCTACCGCTACTACAAACAATAAATTATGTTTGCATATCTTTTCTATAGCTATTTGGTCATTATCCCTTTCAACTCGTATGAAGAGTTCTTTTTCTTCTTCTTTTGATAAAGGTTTATGTTTAGTGATTTCATTTAAATATCTATCAAAAATATCTCTATGTCTAGCATTAACAATAGAACCGTTACCGCCTTTAAAGTTTAATTTCATATATCATATGTTTATACAAACAAAGGTAGTTAAAATATTTGATATTACCAAGCATTATATCTTAATATCTTATTAAACAAAAAAGGGCCGAAGCCCCTTTTGTTATTTAAGTTCAAACTCTGATAATCTAGTTTTGATATCCTCAATCAATTCAGCATTTGCTTTATTATCAAGACTAATCTTGCTGATTATTTCTTTTGTTAACTCTCTCATTTTCTTAAAATAAGGTAATGATTTTGTTTCTTGATATCTAGGAAAAATACTATCTTTTAACACATTTAATGCATTATTACCATAATTTTGGATATAATGTGTCATGTTTTCTTCAAGATTTTTCACACTTAACATTACTCTACCATTACCCATGATAAGTGTTGCGTAATAAAATTTATCATCACGTTCGAATGTGATAACTTTATAAATGAAACCACCTTTGGTTGTGTATAAATGGTTTGATGTTTTTGTTAAGTAAGCCTTAGCTTCTTTTACGATTTGCTCGTTAGTTTTTGTTGTCATAATTTAAGTTTTTGTTTTTTAGTTTGTTAATTTTTTTAAAATTGTTGGCGTAAGCCATTGTTGCTAAAATTAAAACTTAAGGTGGTGCTCTGATAATCTACTTCATAATTGTATTATTATTTTGTTATTGTGGCAATAATATTATTACCATCCGCTTTTATTTGTAATTGACCTCTTAATTTAATAGACCCTTTGGTATGTGAATTATCTGGTGTTTCTTTAGTTGAAAAACCAACACCTTCTTCTACATCAACATGGTGAACATAATATGTATCACCTTTGCTTTTGATTACCCACATTGGTATGTTAGAGTCTTCTAAATGTTTTTTATTGAAATGGAAAATGATAATATTACACATTAGCTAACTCCTTTCCTAATAATGGACAAGAACTTGTTAGTTTTCTAGTTGCATCTGTTGGTTCAAATGCTACAGCAGTAATTTGATTGTCTAAATCTGGCTCACGAAATATGGTATACTTGATACCTGTGAGTATAGCCTTGGTGATGAGCTTGATTAAGTCAGCTTCATCGGCAACGGTCAAAAAGACCAAATAATTTGATTGTGTTTGCCATGCTCTACCCTCAGTAGGGTGTTGATATTGGAAATCAATAGCAGCATGCCCAGATTGAAGGGCTTGGGTCCCGATTGGTAAGTCACGTCTAGTGACAACTCTTAATTTTTGATTAATCTACATCATAACCTGTTTGTTTTTTATTATAAATATATTACTTTTACTTAAAATTCATTTTCGAGATTCCAGTGGGATTCGAACCCACGTCTTTCAGTTTTAGGGACCGACATAATAACCGCTATACTATGGAACCGTTTCATTATCTGGTAGTCTAACACCTCAATCTTTCACTGGTACGTTTTATAATGGGTGCCTCCCGTGGTTACTTAATCACTGTCACTTAATAACGAAACAAAGGTACAACAATTTTTGATAATATCAAATTTATTTGAATAAAATCTTCCCTAATCTGATAACTTTTTCTTTAAACCTCTCAAAATCAAGGTTATTTTCTACTATGATATCAGCACATGATTTATCAATATTGAATGAAGATGGGTCTTCTTGAGGTAGACGTTCAGAAGCATCAACCCAGATTATTATATCAAATAGCCCTTGTTTCATACATTCATCAATCTCATCTCTATCTCTCATACCAACATAACAATCTGAATTTTCAAGAATACCCTTAGCTAATCTTGCTCTATCACTTACGTTATATTCACATATCATATTATACCATTCAGCTCTATGGTTTACTCTATCTTCAAAACACTCTTCAGATGTTTTATAACCATATTTATCTTTTAATTCATCATAGATGAATATATCAGCAGCTGCTTGTGATGATGATACAAACGTTAATCCAAATTCTTCATGAAGAATCTCAGCAAAGGTATCTTTTCCGTGCCTTTGGTGACCTAGGATTAAGAGTTTAGGGGTTGTTTTGTTTTCTTTATTCATATTTTAAAAAGGTGATAAGTGTCCAGTTATTTTATCAATTTCGTCAGACCAAGCTGGTCCAATCGCACAACAAGTTTTTGTTGGGTTACCACCAAATTCTGTTAACCCAGCATCAACTATCATTGAACACGGAATACCTCTATCTTTTGCTTTTTGATATATGTCTTCAAGTTCAGCTTCGGTTTTAACACTAACACAAATCTTGGTAAACCTACCAGTAACCCATTCATGTAATGCTGAGTTAGCAGGTAAGTATAAATTCAACGTTGAATTTCCTTTTTCGTCTGTAGAAAATTCAGTCATTCTATCCAAGATAGCTTTTAATGACGCATGAGCACCTTGAGCTATGTATTTACCCTTTCTTGGTGTGACTTTCTTACCATCAACCTCGAATTCGGTTCTCATTACAATTACTTGTTTGCTTGAACGCTTAGTTATCTCCGACATTGTTATCGTTTAATTTATTTTGACCACCAGTGTTGAACCATTTGGTTTCATATCTGCTTGGATGCTTTAAATAAGCACCTAAATGTTTAATAAGTGTGTCTACAGTTTCAACAGCAACTTGTTGACAACCTACATTCACCAAATAACCAGAATGTAAGGGTCTAATAGTTATCTCTCTTGCTGAAGAATTTGATGCTTGGTCCACACCTATATCTTGTGTACTCATATAACCTATATTGTCATTTGCTACTTCATAGCTTTCTGATTCCGATTTAACGTCTAAATCCGCATGACTACTTGTTAATCTTTCTCTAGGTTCAACTGAACCCAGACCATTTGTTAAATTGTTTCTATTCATATTTTAATTTTTACAAATATACCAATTTAAAATAAACTTTGCAAGTACTTTTATTAAACAAGTAAATCTATTTTACCCTTATAAATGTCTTTGATACTCGCTGTTTTATTTGTTATATGGTCAATCACGATTCCATCCTTAACTCGATAAGTTCTTCGTTTATCACTTCTATCACCCTTACCAATTTGTTCTCGTCTCTCTTCTACTTCTTCACCAATATAACCAGTACGATAATACTCATTAACACGTCTTTTTAGCTCTTTTAAGGCTTCTTCTTTGTTCTTGTGTTGTTGTCTACCATCTCGCACTACTTTAATCCCTGTAGCCTTATGTGTGACTACCACACATGAATCTGTTACGTTTCTATGTTGACCACCATTACCACTACCACGAGTGGTTTCTAATGAAATCTCATCTGGATGAATATCTACTTCTTGGTATTCATTAGAATCAAGAATCGCTACGGTAATTGAACTGGTATGGACACGACCTTTCCTTTCAGTAGGTGGAACTCTTTGCCATCTATGATTACCGATTTCGTTTTGAAAAATTTGTTTTGGATTTGTACCTGTAATTCAGATACTACAGAAACCTAGCCTTTCTTCGGCTAATATTCAGTTAAAATTGTTATTTTTAGCTGTTTTCATGTAGATGTCATACATCTCATTAACTAACAGCTTAGAGTCTTCTCCACCTTCGGATGCTCTAATTTCTAGAATGATTTTTTCCATTGTGTTGTTTTGTTAGTTTTTGTTATAAATTAAAAAAGCCTCTCGGAGAGGCTTTAATTTTGTCAGAATGGCATGTTTGTTTTTTATTTTGAATTAAAATTTGTTTTGGTTGCTGAAACCATTCTTCTAGAAGCGACTGTAGGAATCGAACCTACCATCTCTGGGTTATGAGCCCAGTGAGTTACCATTTCTCCGAGTCGCAATGTTGTACAAGGGGACGGATATGAACCGCCATCTCCAGATTCAACTCTGGCGTTCTAACTTAAACTACCCCTGTAGTTGCACGGTGGAACGGATATGAACCGCTAGCTCCAGCTCAAATGCTGGTATTTTACCTTAAACTACCACCGTAGTTAATTTTGTTGCGGAGGCAGGATTCGAACCTGCGACCTTTGGGTTATGAGCCCAACGAGCTACCACTGCTCCACTCCACGATATGTAGGGAAAAGAGGGTATGAACCTCTATTTGCACTCCAAATGAGTGCTGACTTGCTTAGTCGATTTCCCTATGTTATCTCAAGATGGTGGTTCGTATTTATTTTACAAGACTCCCGTTTACTTGGCGATTTTGTTATTCACTACTCAAAACTCCCGTAATGAATGTGAATGGAGACCAGCTAAACTCCTTTGCTATATTTGTTTTTTGATTCGTTGCAGAACCCACCTTTTTAGATAATTTTTTAAATGCTTTAAAGAACGTGTTGTTTATATATATGCAAAGTTACTACAAAAATTCATATTTGTCAAGTTTTTTCTCTAAAATATTTAAAAAAACTTGTATTTTCTTGATTTTTAGTATGTTGGTTGATGTGTTGCCGTATTAATTATTACAAAAATACCATGTTTTTCATCAACTGAATGCACTATATTAATCACTTGATGGTATAAGTTATCAAAATACAAATATTCATTTGCTGATGGAAGTGCGTTTAACACCAATCTATTTTTGATAATTTTCCACTTTGTATCTATTATCGTCACTATTATTTTTTGTTTGAACATATGTTAATACTAATAAAAATATTTACAATGTAAATTATTCTCCTATATTGAAAGAAAATATATTTCAAATGTATTTATTATTAAATAACAACTTCTAAATTATATCAAACATGGACACAGTAACAAATGGATGTGGTTGTAAAAAACCAAAACCAACAACTACAACAACAATTATTTCAAAACCACCAACACCTCCAACACCAAAGAAATAATTAAAAAGACCCAATGGGTCTTTTTTTATTTAGGGATTTCTACTTCATCATCTTTAGGTGGTGTAGGTGGGTTAATTTTTTTACTAATTGAATCACTTACTTTGCTACCTAATGCAACACCAACTAAAGTTATAAACACTTCCATATGAAAACCATTCTTGTACATATCAAAGTACGCCATATGTAATGCTGCGAACCAAGCTGTGAACATTGTCAATGATGTTCTGCTCCATTTCCCATCAATCATAAGTGTATCTTTAAAAATTGATATCAAGATTGGTGGAATATTGTTGTAGATGAGTTTGAATAATTTTTTCATTGGTATTTTACTAATAAATATACCAAACCCATAAAAAAATTAACCCTCGATAAAGCGATTTTATCGAGGGAAATTATTTCTTACATAAAGGTTAACATTAAATAAGAATTTGTTAAAAGTGGAGCGTTGGGGAATCGAACCCCAGTGTTGAATATTCTTCAAAAGCTTTCTACATGTTTAACTCCATTTTCTAATAGAGTAAAATATATCAATATTCGTGACGGTTACTAATAAATACCTAATGGAACACCATTATTTGGTTGTTGTTACAACCATCAAGTGAATTATCACTATCAACTATATTAGGCTACAGCAAGCTCTCCAGCAAAGCTACAAGTAGCTTCGTTTAGGAAATTTTTAGAAACGATAAAATCGTTGTCAATTCAATTTTCAATAGACAGATTTAAGTGCTTCCAATCTAGCACTACATGCTTACTAATTACGACTATACTCAGTCAATACCTTTAACACCCCATAATAAAAGAACGATTGTAAGATATAAATATGTGAGTCTAATTAAAAACTCACATATTTAATATAATACAAAGATACTATTAATTTAACTTGTTGTCAAGTTTTATTTTTTACCTTTTGGTTTTTTTGTTATAATATTATCAATAATACCATAATCTTTAGCTTCTTGTGACGTTAACCATAAGTCACGTTGAGCATCTTCCATTACTTGTTTTGGGTCTTTGTTTGTATATTCACCTAACAAACCAAATAATAAATTATTATACTTCTCAGCTTCTGCAATTGAAATTTTTATATCTGCAAGTGTACCTTGAGCACCAGAACTTACTTGGTGTAACATTACCTTACTAAAATTAAGGCTATATCGTTTACCCTTGGTACCAGCACCTAATAGAATACTTCCCATACTAGCTGCCATACCTGTGTTAATTGTTGCAATATCTGATGATATATAATTCATAACATCAACAATGGAAAGACCTGATTTTACTGAGCCACCTGGAGAATCAATGTGAAGTGTTATATCTTTTACATCCAAATTATCCAAAAACATTAACTGTGCTTGAACAACTGTGCTCATTCTATCGTTAACTGGACCCGCTAACCAAATAATACGGTCCATCATCATACGAGAAAATATATCCATTTGTGTAACACGCATTTCTCTTTCTTCAAGGATGTATGGTGTTAATGAAGCACTTGGACCGTATAATCTATCTTGTATTTGTTCCCAATGTAAAAAATCCGTTGGAGATACACCCATATGCTTAATAGCATAATCTTTAAACTCGTTACCTAAATTCATTTTTATTTATATATTGTTTTTGTTATAATTGTTGGAAATACCTCAACAAATTTATCTTGAAAATAATAGTTCTCGTGATAATAATTCCATGTAAATTTAAAATATTTGTTATCTTTTTCTCTTAAAATAATAACGTTATGACATTCTCCATCACAACTACCATCCATATAATCTTCAACAAAATTATAGGTTTCATTATTTATTATCCAAGGTCCAGTACTAGTAAAATCATTTTCATGATAATCCACTAAGATAATTTCTCTTTCATCCATTAGAATTTATTTTGTTTTTTCGCTTTTTCAGTACTAGCCTTAGCTTGTTCTTCAGCTTCTTTTTCAGCTTGATAAAGCGTTTTAATTGATTCCCTTACTACATCAATAACATCGAATGTATGTTTACGTAAGATACCTGAGTGTGCTATAAAATCTGGAGTCGAAATGATTACCTTATCATTCTCAGAATCGTAACTAATATAAGCAATCGCTTCTTCAACAACAATGCGTTTTTGTTCAAGTGTTAATTTTTCAAAGATTTTTTCGTTAAGTGTGATTATTACATCATCACCAGCTCTATGTTTTAATAAGTCACTAGCTTTGGTAATCTTAAAAATCTCTTTTGCTCTGTCATTAGTTATGACCGTGATAACAACTGTTAGTGTTAACCCAGCTGCATCAATAGCATCATTAAATAATGCTTGTGTGTCTTCAAATGGTTCTTCGTATTTTTTTGCCATGTTTAAATTGTTTAATATAATTGTTATTTATGCAAATATACTACTAAGTTTTATACATTGCAAGTAAGAACCATAAAATTATTTAACAACTTTTAATTTTTCTAGCAATTCTTTTTCCTCGTCTGAAACTGTTTTTGGTATATCAATTGAAAGCGTGATGATTAAATCATCCCTAGTTTCATTATCATAAGGTTTAAGCCCTTTATTAGTCACTTTTAACTTACTTCCAACATCACTATGAGCTGGAACACTAACCCTAATTTTACTACCCTCAATGGTTTCAATATCAACCTTATCACCTAACACTAATTGAGGGTATGTTAATGATAAATTCATATGTAAATTGTTACCATTTCTAGTGAATTGTTTATGTGGTATCTCTAGTATTGATATGTGTAAATCACCAGTTTTACCACCAATAATCGCATGACCTTTCCCACTCATAACAAACACCATACCTTCGTACACACCGTGTGGTATATCTACCTCTATTGTTTCATCTGTTTCTAACACACCATTACCATGACAAGTACCACACTTATCTAATGGAGTTGAACCGATACCTTCGCACACAATACACTCAACATGTTGTTGAATGACACCTAGGGGTGTGTTATAAGACCGTAGTACGAACCCATTCCCATTACATATACCACACGTTTGTATATTAGTACCACCTACACCACTACAATCAGAACATGTGTTCTGTCTTTTATACTGATACTGTTTTTTCGTACCTGTATATATCTCTTCCAGCGTCAATTTAACTAATAAACTCATACTTTGACCAACTCTTACATGTTCTGGTCTTTTTCGATTAAAAAAATCACGAACACTTGAAGCAAAACCACCTCGTGAATCACCACGATGACCAAAATTGTCGTAATCAGCTCTTTTTTCGTTATCTGATAGTACTTCATACGCTTCTGCTATCTCTGAAAAGCGTTCTTTTGCCTCTGGATTGTCTTTATTCTTATCTGGATGCCATATCTTAGCTAAATTACGATATTCTTTCTTAATTTCATCAGGAGTAGCTGTTTTACTCACCCCTAATATTTCGTAATAATCTTTTTTATTCATGTTATTATTCACTTTCTCACAAAGGTATGTATATTTTATCTAAAATCCAAATAAATTTATGAATTATCGTGTTGTTTTGCTTATGAATGGTAAATATAAGAAGACCTTATGGAAATGTAAGACTAGGGAAACCGCTTTTATTAACTTTCACAAGATAAAAGATGAAAATAATGTGTTTTATCCAAAGAAATTCATCAACACTAAGGTTATTAAACCAGTTAAATACCAAATAGCCATTACCAAACCCACTGAACTAACAGATACCTTCAGAATCTTAAGAAATGATTATGGTAAATTATATACTGAAAAACCCCTAGGTGATTGGACAATTCTTCATTCAGATGAATATGATGTTGAAGAAACCTTTTGGATATATGGTGTTTCAACAAAAACTTATCGCCCAACTATTGTTGAAATTATAAAACGACTTATGGTTGGTGCCCATGCAAAGAAAATGGTAAAACAAGTCATTGTTGTTTATAATAAGGTTTTAATTTATAACGAAAATCAGTTTGATTTGATTCTATGTAAAAATCTTGAAGATGCACAAAGACTTCACCATACACTAGCTAAGATTGCAAAAAAACAGAAAATTAAAAGTCTATTATTTATGGGTACTGCAACACCAGCGACTCAAAGTATGTTATACGATTTAATTCACCAACATACTGGTTGGAAATACAAAAAAATTAGACGTACTACTACTAGACCATAATTTGTCTTTTATTGTATAAAAAGACTTTCTAGTGTTTTTACAAGTGCTGCTATCTTAGCGTTATTTTTATTAATTTGAACTTGTACATTAGGTGGAATGTTTGTAACATATTCCGCTTTCAATTTAGAATTTTCTTTTTGTAATTTATCACTTTCACGAACACATTGGTCGTATATTAAAGCTTTAGTATTATTGTCCATCATTTTTAATTATTTGTTTTAACTTTATTATAAACTTATCAATCATTGATTGTACTTTATTATTCTCCACTGGTTCCGTAAAAAATAACTTTGGTTCGTCAGACATATCATGTGTCATTGTTCTAATTTCATCCATAAGAGTAGCATCATGCTTAACTTGAATTAAATTAATTATTGTTCTTAAATTATTCGCAGCTCTTATATTAGGTTTACCCATTTCAACTGTTCTTTTATACATCTCGAAAAAATATAAAAGATTAGCTACTTCATCTAGCTCATCACTTGGTAAGGAATCTTCACTATTTGGTAGGTATGGTAAATTTATCTCACCAGTTATTGAGTCTACAGGTGGTATACTGGGTAATCCTAGAAGTTTAATTTCAATTTGTGTTTTACCCATCATAACTTCATTCCTCACTAGTATAATATCTTTTGGTAATGTATCATCGAAAACAATCTTATATCTACCACTTAAATAATATTGACCTTCATCTTCAATACTTAAGTATTCCAAATCTTTTAATATAAAAATCAAACTTGGACTTAGTTTTATTAAGTTAGCACCGCTAAACATATTAGCTTTAAATATATTAGCTGAAGCTTGATTAATCCTAGTTATAAGCGTTTGGTTCCATTCTTTTTGAGTGTATGGGATTCCAGCATTTACCCAACCGTTATAATCCCATTCTAACGTTTTGAATGTTATTTTTTTATAATAAACATTTTCAGTACTACCAGTTACCATATTAATCGCATAAACATTTACCTTCTGGATTACAACCACATGTACATGGTTTTTCATCAAGAATTATTTCATCATTACCAACCTCTACATCTATCGAGAAATTTTTCTTGATGTCTTCAATCATTTTATTTATTTCTTCCATCTTAGTTGGTTCAACTAATATTGGATTAATACAATCAACCCATTCTTCACCAGTAGTAGGGATAAAGAAAGCTATTATATTCGAATTTCTAGCTGCAATAGTTTGATTTACTGATTCAGCAAAAGGTTGTATTATTTGTGGGTTGCTCATTAATTCTTTATCTAAATAAAAAACTAATATAAGTGGGTGTTGTGTTTCCATGTTAATAAGTATTTGTTGTTTCAAGATAAAGCTCTGTTATGATTTCATCTTTGTTGATTTCATTATTATTGTGAATAAAATGGGTCACTAATAACTCATTTACTCTAGCTTTTTTAGCTTCTTCACCGTACTCAATATATGCTTCTATATTGTTGTTGTTTACCGATGTCAAATAAATAATATATTTCGATATTAATTTATGTTTGAAGGTTAAGCTTCTGTATTTGTCAATTTCTTTAATTATAATCTTCATAAATTAAATCTATCGAATAATAATGAAAGTGTAAAGCTTATAAACAAAAAAAGCCCCTATTAGGAGCTTTTTATTTAATATGATATAACTATTAGATAGTTACAGTAGAATATCTTGCTGACTCAGTAACATTTATCATCATGCTATATGGTGTCATATCCTTACCACCTAAAAGGTTTGTAAGTATTGATGGGCTGAATCCTGAGACCAACGCACATCCGTTTTTATCAAACTTAACTGGCTTGTTAGAGTCACCTCTACTAGCAAGGTTCCAATAAACAATCTTAGGCATTATATACCCAGCATCAGAGAACTTACGTTCAATCATATCTTGAGCAGTATCTGACCATCTTGATGCGCTATTGAATTCCATATCGGACAAGATTAGCAACATTGTTGGCATCTCATCTTGTGAAACCTTATGTGTAACCGCTTGGTTTAGGATTAAACTAAACGCTTTTTCAAGGTTAGTACTTCCACCCCATGGGCTACTCGCCATTTGTCTATGTCTTTCACTTAATGACCCCTTAACTACAAGTAATTCTGGGTTAGTATCAAACGTGATAAACGCATCTTTGAAAGGGTCTGTGTTTCTTTCAGAAATATAAAGACCCAATGAGATTGCAACATCCATAACATTTAAGTTAGGATTACTAGCAACTGGTTGTGACATTGACCCCGAAACGTCAACCAATGGAAGTATTCTTTCCATACTATCAACCATATAATTAGGTAAAGCTAACCATTGTGCATCAGCACCTCTTGCATTACCATGTTTAACATTTTTAATGATGTCATATGGATAAAGCGCACCAGCATTTATCTTAGTTTCACCTTTTTCAAGGGAAGTAATATACGCTGAAAATCTATCCTTATCTTGTTTAGAAAAAGATTTCATATACATACTCATCGCTTTTGATGGCAATTTAGAGTATTCAACGCTTGTCCAATCATTATCACACATTAATTGTTCAACTGTATTAGAGTTTTCAACTAATAATTTACGGTATTCTTTTGGTGTCAAACCCAAGTATTTTCTAATAACATTAGCTTGAAGTCTTCTTTCAATATTAGAAACATTCGGACGTGGCAACCATTTAGCACATAAACCATTTTTAGCTTCTAACCCTTTAGCTATAAGGTCCAAGGCTTGTTTTTCAAGCTCAGTTCCAATAAAAACTAATAAGTCATCCCAACGACCAAATTCACTTACCAAATGTAAGTTTTTTGACATAACGTCAGGTCTTTGGTTAGCCAAATACGTAACGATATCACGGAAAATTTGTCTTTCTCCAGCACCACCACGTACATCACGTGCCCAGAATAACAAACGCATAGCTGTTAATGGGTTTTCACCAAAAGCTTTAGTAAATGCATTCAATAAACGTTGTTTATCTTGCCCTCTCATAGCACCTATTTGAAAAAATAGGTCAACACAATAGTTTGATGATGTAGAGTTAGTAACCATTCCATTTTCAGTGAATGAATTTTTGGTTTGCATTGCATTTAATAAAGTTGTCATAATTTTTGGTTTAAAGGTTTAATTATATTAAGTTTGGCAAAGGTACGATATTTTTTATTGTTTGTCAAGTATTTTTTTTTTAAATTTTTGAAAAAGATGCTCTAACAACTGTTGTTGGTGTGTTAATATTTTTAAACTCACAATTTAAAATCACCCCATCACTTACAAATGTACTAGCTACTTGACCCGCATAATTTCCACTACCAAAAGGATAATGGAAATATAATGTTAGTGTTTTACTGTTGGTTGCAACATTATTAGATAGTTGATATGGACGTTCAGAACCATCATTTATCGTATATTTGGAAACACTTATAAAATTTAATGTGTCTGGTGGTAATGGTGGGGTCGAGAACCCTATTTGTAGATAGGTTAAAACCCATCTGGTCCCAATTAATTCATTAGAATCAGACGTATTACCCCATGATGGTACCACACCACCATTATTGTACACATATTTCCATGTTGTAGTATCAATAGTTTGTTGACCTAAGTGATAATTACCTGGGGTGATTTCTTCTTTCTGACAGGAAATCAACAAGATTGATATAAATAAAGCTAAATAATTTCGCATCTTATAATATTAAAGAGCAAAGTTAAGTAAAAATTCTTATATTACCAAATTATTTGATGAAATTTCTAATATAAAGCTTCCTATGATACTTATTTGGACCGTATTCTTTTAACGCATTTATATGGTCTGGTGTTAAATACCCTTTATTACCCGCCCAATTATATTCTGGGTGTAACGCATGTAGTTTTACCATGTATTCATCACGTCTTACCTTAGCAATTATAGCAGCTGCTGCTATACAAGTATACGTATCATCACCTTTAGGTACCAATGTCTTATCTATACCTATATATTCTTCCCAAACAGTCCCATCCACTAATAAATGTTGTGGTATTATACTCAATTCATCAATACATTTATGCATTGTCTTGAAGGTGGCCTTATTAATACCTAAATCATCAATATCCTTAATAGTACTAGCATAACAAGATACCGATATAGCATTATCCATAATAAGTTTATATGCATCTGAACGTTGTTTTTCAGACAATTTCTTAGAATCCCTGATTAATTCTGATTTGAAACCTCTTGGCATTATCACAGCACTTGTTACTACTGGTCCAGCACCACATCCTCTACCAACCTCATCTAACCCAGCTACTATATCGTGTTCATACCAATCTTCTAATATTTTCTTTACCATGAGGCAAAGTTACTGAATTTTTTTGAATTTGACAAGAATACCGCCAATCATTATTTCAAAATCATCAGCAGGTTTGAATACTTCATTTGTATACGGATTGGTTTTATAAAACACAACCTCATTCATTTCGTTATGTTGTTTTTCATTTAATTCATAACAAAGACTTAAGCCTTTTTTACTGATTTTTTCGTTCTCAACAATTAACGATATTGTTTCTATTAGTTCATTATAGTTCATACTAAAATTTAGTAAATATTTTTTTTAACCAGATGATAAATCTCTCATACTTGGTCTTTTTTATTATTTTAACACTACCTCCGTTAACTTTAATTTCATCACCTAACCCATTTTTTATTTCATCAATAAATCTAACTTTCTTCATGGCAGTAATGTATTTATCAGCTAATATTTTTTTCTCTATTGATTCGATTTCATTTTTCATTGTGTTGCTTTTTCATGGTTTAATGTATGAATAAATTAATTTATTGTCAATACCTAATAACAATAAATATTTACTTTCACTTATTATTTGTGTATTATTGAAATAAAAACTATGGTTACACTTATTTTCATTATTACTTGTTACGGTGCTTGTAACAATCTTATTTATGGTTCTATCTTTGAATGGTGGAGAAACTTTCTAGCTAAATTTGGTACTGGAGGTTACTCATTACATAAACTTTTTACTTGTTGGATGTGTCTTGGAACTTGGATGGGCTTTGCTATTACAACAATTATGATTCACTCAGGATACGGTCTTTTAACACCTTGGGGTTCATTAGGTATTGATGATGTTTACTTGATGACATTTTTAAATGGTTTATTTTCTGGTGGTACCACTTGGCTAATTCATAATTTTGAAGAAGCATTAGAAAGACATCATATTCAATAAAAAAAGCTCCAATTGGAGCTTTTTTACTTTAGAATCCCTTCCCATCTATACATTTGTCACAGGCTTCATTTGGACCACATTCACAATCGGTTTCGTATTCTGATTCAGCAACAGCCATTTCAATTTTTCGTCTAGGCGGTAACTCAACTTTATTTTTAGGTGTTATTACAGGTTTTTTTTGATTTTTTCGATTTCTTTCAGCCCTAGCTTCCTCTTCTATCATTTCTTTTTCTTCCTCAGTTAGCTCAATTGGATTATGATTCTCATCTAACAATTGACTAGAGCTTATTATCGAGTTTTCTGTTCTAGGCTGTATTTCTATGTTATGCTGAACCTCATTTTCAATGATTATTTCTTCATCATCTAAATCAATATCAAATTCATTTAACGTTGGTAATAAATCTTCATCTGTAAAATTAAATCTTAACCTCATTAGCTTTGTTAACGGAGTTTTCTTGAATATCTCTTTCAATTCATTTACTTTTTCACGAAGTAAATCGTGTTTTTTTTCTTTTTCTTGATTGAGCTTGATGGTACGTTCAACATAGTTTAATAATTCGTCTAATCCAATCCCATTAGCTTCGCTAAAAAGCATATAGTAATTCATTTCATCATTGCCTTTAAGCTTTTTAATATTGGCATCTTCTGGTACTGACCAACCTTCTTTAAAAACCACATCAACGATTGGTGTTCCTTCTAAATAACGAATCCCAATAACATATGGTTGAAGAGAATCAAGTGTTTTTTGTATGTTTGACATTATTTTATATTTTAATACCAGTAAAAATTACGGTTAAAATATACGCCACCGATAAACCTAAAAACAATAAAGTTTTTGGTGATAAAATATATTTAACAGGTAATTCTTCTGTTGATGTTATATATGCTTGAATGAAGTAGTAACTATGTCTTAAGGTTGTTAAAGACGATAACATTAACAAAATCATTAAAAGCTTATTTATTATTTCTATTACCATACTTAGTTATTTTTATTTTTCTCTGAAACTTCTAATCTAAGTGATTGTGCTAAAGCTTTAATATCTTGAAGACTTTTACGTACTCTCACACCAGCAGCTTTGTTATTCTTTTCATAGAATTTAACAACATCCGCTTCTAAGCTAGCTACTAAATCTTTTAATTCATTAAATTTTTCCATTTTCTTTTATTTATTATTGTCGTTATTTGTCATACTAGTAAAGGTAACAATACTTAAATCTATCAAAGACATTTCACGTAATAAATGTTTTATACGTGAAATTTTAAGTAGTGTTTCATCATTTGAATTCACCAGTCTTTCTAATTCTTCATCTAACTTTAACCTATCTAGGCTTAATTCAGTTAGTATTATCTTAAACAATCTATTAGTATCCATTTTATAAACTTAGTATTTTTTTTTCAAAAATCAACACTAAAATCATTTATTCGGTTTTTTTAATTGATTTTTCAAATAATTTGTAGATTTCAATAAAGGTATCCATATCTGATTCTGTTTTTAATTTATCATAATCAAATATATCATACCATAACTTCAGACTGAAGTTATCAATAGATTCAGTTAGTTTTTTGTCTGAACTATAAAAAACTTCATAGACATATTCAAAGAAATATTCTTGTAATCTATGATTGGTGAAAGTTATACCTTCTTCTTTAAAGTTTTCAGTGTTTTGCTTCCAACACCATTCAAAATGTTTATATTGTTCTTGAGGGTTTGTATATTCATCACCCATATACGTATTGAAGACTATCATCAATAATGATTGTACGAAATCACTATAAAGTTCGCATTTGTCAAACCTTATATTATTAGCATCATATATTACCATAATACCTTCTCTACTCATTAAATTATTAATATAAGCTAGAAATTTACGATGTTTACTATTATCACCCATTGAACTAAATATAACTAATTACTCTTTAAAATAAATGGTTATTTAGTTAACCAATTATAATATCTCTTAGTTTGTGACATACGGTCATCTAAACCATTAGTACCACCGTTTATTATCTTAGTTATTGCTAAGATAGTTGCGTCATCAACACCTTTATCAGCTATCTTCCAAAGTTTATTTTTATTGAAGAAAAACAGAGCAGATTCAAATGAATATTCTGTAGCAACTAAATCTGGAGTATCCATTATTTCTGGGTTTTCCATTATATCTGAAAATGCTTGATAATTGACCTTGCCAGTCAATTGGACCGCACCTCTTCCACGAAAAATGTAACCTTCTTTTGATGCTTCATCCCCGTTTCCCATTCTATTAGCATAAACTCTAGAAGCAATCTTCACTGGTTGTCTTGCATATAATTCGGCTGTCTTAGCTGTGAAATATTTTTTGAATGTTGCTAATAACCCACTAGCCCCATAATTTAGGTTTTCACTAAACACTAAAAACCCACCTGTTTCATGTCCTGTTTGACCAAAAAAATGAGCTGCACGTTCTGGTGTTAAATTATAATGTTTTGCTGCTGCTTTAAGTGTTGTTGGACCAAATGCCCCATCTGCCACCACTCCAATTTTTTGTTGTAATCTTATTAAACTCATAGTAATCCTTTTATTTATAAATATCGTATAAAACAAAAAACCCCATTTAAATGGGGTTTTATATGTTTTTTAATATGTTTAGAATTCTGGTGTTTCTTCAGTTTCTTCAGCTTCCATTTTCTTAAGAATGATGCTAGCTTTAACAGCACCCTTCTTAGTTTTATCCATTGCAATTGGTAAATATTCATCAGGTACTCTAACACTTGTTGTACCATGTTTAATCCAATATTCATTGTTTGATGGACTATGTAATAGAGTTGCTTTAACCGCCATTGGTGAATCCATATCTTCATCATCTGAAGGACCAGCCGATGGTTCAGGTATGTTCATTTCTGGAGCACCTGTTGGTTCAACATCAGCATCTGCATCATCAGCATCTGGTTTATTCCAATTGTCAGCACCGCTAGTATCTGTATCTTCTCCATCTTCGTCCCCTTCACTCATGAATTCTTCAGCCATGATATCAATTTCTTCATCTTCCATCACTTTTTCAGCTTCTTCAGTTTCTTTCAAATGAACATGTTTTTTTGCTTCAGGTGCTTGACCTTTAACGTTGTCTTCCCAGTGTCCTTCTTTTGGTTTTGGTGCCACTGTACCTTTATCGGTTGATGTAGACCCCTCGATGTGTTTGGTAGCTTCTGATGCTTTTTTAGCTGCATCTTCCCAATTACCTTCTTTTGGTTTTGGAGCTTGTGTACCTTTATCAGTTGAAGTTGAACCTTCAATGTGTTTGGTAGCTTCTGGAGCTTTTTTAGTCTCGTCTTCCCAATTACCTTCTGGAGCTGTAGTTCCTTCAATATCTTCTGATTCACCTAACAATTGTTTAGATTTAGTCCAGATATCACCGAAGATTTTATTTTCATCAATTCTAGCATTACCTTTAACAAGACCAAGTGTATCTTCAGACTTATAGCCAAATAGAGCTTTCATTCTTGTGATATCCTCGTTAACTAATTTTTTATCGGATGCTGTTAATATAATAGCTTTCCCTTCAGAAAGATTACCTTCCCAACGAATTCTATATGATTCATTACCATCAGTCATTTCAAACTCTTTGGCGTTTACTTTGTAATTTTCTGGAATTAATTTCAAAGCATTTCCTAATCCTTTGAACTCATTTTTAAATCTAAGTCTTTTCATTGTTTCTTTGATTTGTGATTGTTTATTGTTTTTTTCATTATTTTCATTTGCGATAGGTTGTGGTAAACCAGTTTTTTCTGGAGCCCCAACCCAATTATTCATATCAAATGGATTGATACCTTTACTCTCTAAAAATTTTTTAGAAATTACTTTAAATTCGTTTGATTTTCTATCTGGAAACATATCGTGTATGTCCATCTTAGTGTAGTGTTTGATATCGTCAGAATCTAATCCTTTATAATCCCACCCACTAACAATTTTATCATTATTCTGTTTATCTAAAAGAAAATGAGTATATTTTTTATCAATGTTTTCTTTAATTACACCTTCTTCAATCGCATAAGGTTTATGACCAGTATCTTTAAGGTCTGCTTGAATATCTCTACCTCTTAAATTAAGAGTTGGAGTTTCTTTACTACGTTTTTTACCAGAAGCCTTGATTTTTTTAACCAATTCTTTTCCGAAATCTGGTCCAGTAAATCCTTGTTGTGCTGGAATAACATTAGCCCATTCTGGGTTATTACCCATTCTTGAACTACCTTCAATTGCTTCAGTTGCTCTATCAACAAACTCCTTGTTAGGGTCCGAATCATATTGAATCATTTCTTGACCATTCATGATTTCCATTTCATCATGATAAGTTTTTTCAAAATCTGAATCGTAATTATATACTTTTGGTTCAAATTGGTTGTTACTTTTGGTAACAGATTTTTCAGAAGTACTTACGTTTTTCTCAATATCTTTAACACCATCTTTGTTGATTTTACCAGAAGCTTTCAGGTGTTTTTTTTGCATGGCAATTCCTGGTGTTGCTTCTTCAGATATCATCTCCTTAAGATAGGCTTTTATTAATTTTTTATCCATTATTGTACAGTTTAAATATAAATATCTTACTTTTTTCCAAAGTTATTGTTTTCCCTTAACTATTTGGGCTTCTGATAATGATGGAGCACTAACATTACCTTTTGTTTTAGCTACCTTGACTACATTATCAACAGCACCTTGACTACAACCAGTACCAGATGTTTTATTATTCAGTTTTGTACAATCGTTAAATTTTACAAACCCACCACCACTATATTGTGTTGTTTTAAATGCTTTTGGTTTTACTTCAGCAAAATCAGTGTGATTTTTCTTCATAGCAAAAGCTGGTGCTGTATACTGACCTGATGATGCACTTGTGGTTGTTTCACCCACTACTGGTACCTCTAATTCGTTAGAATCAATTGGCATTTCTTTTTTTATCGTTGATAACGGACCAGTAAATGCTCCTGATGATGCGCTTGTAGTTGTTTCTTTAATCGCACCTAATACATTAACTATATCTTTATTTTTATCATATAACGCTAATAATTCTGTTTTTAATGTATTATCAATCTTAACTAAGTCAACACCTTTTTCGAAAGCTGGTAATCCAACACCTTTAGTAAGCGTATTTAATTCACCATTTACATATCTTTGAAGAACGTCACCATTAATTTCAAAATCATCTGAATATTCATAACTAGGTTGACCTTCTTCATCATTACCCGTATTCATTTGTTCTACTTCAGCGTATTTAGCTAATTCATCTTTACTAACATTATCATAAAACACCACAAATAAGTTACCCTTAAGCGATTTAAATATGGCTATCTCATCATTATAAGCCATTATTTGTAATTCTACTTTATTTGGTTGTGCTGGGGCTCTATATTCTGGTTCTTTTTTATTCCATGGTGAATTAGGGTCGTTTTCAGTTCCAGGTGCATAATTACTTGCTTCTGTTTCTAACTCAGCATCTTCACCAACCATTTCCTTCAAAGCATTTTCTAACGCTGATTTTGCTTCTTCAGCTGTTCCAAGTGCTTTTGAAAGTTCATATTTACCATTTTTACTTATGATAATTTTTTTATCTAATAAATGTTTGCAGATGTCATCGTAATTCACACCATGTTCTTCCCAATATGGTGATAAATCTTCTGATTTACGATATAGGTATTTAATTAGTTCAATTACTTCTGATTTAAATCCATTGTCCTCTAACATTGGTTGGTTGAATTTCCCCTGTACTGAACTAGGTAGTGATGAATTTGGTGTTTCTACCTTAAACTCATTTTCTGTAAAGTTTTTAATTTCTGATGAAGCAAAATTCTTCTTATATGATTTATCTACTCTTGTTAGACCACCATTGATGTCAGATTCAGTTATCAAACCCATATCTATTAAAGTTTTAAACTGAGTTGATTTTAATTTGATTGTTTTACCCTCTTTTAATGCTTTGTTAAGCGATTTCTTCTCAATTGAGATGTTAGGGTCAATACCACTAATTTCACGCTTTACAGTATCCCATTTGTATTCACTTATAGTACCAACAATTTTACCTGTTGCAGGATAAAAAGCCAATTTAGCATCACTATCGACTCTATTAATAGCTTTTATGATTAAAACATTCTTGGTGGCTACCGAATCACCAAATATAATTACACGTATTGGTTTAGGTCCAACAGAAGAACCAACAGTTTTAACACCAGTCTCACCTTCTTCATTAACTTTGTTTAAACCTAACAATTCGGCTTGTTTTTCAGTGATTTTTAATCTTTTTTTCATATGGCTTAATTGTTCTTATTAGTTAAATTATTTACCCAACTGGCTCTTTTTGTCCAGAGTGTTTTATATAATTGTGTTAGAACATTTTTGGTTATTTCAACTACCTTGTCTTCTAACTCTTTATCATTTTTAAGTCTATCCTTTACTATTTTTTCAATTTTATTTTTAAAATCATTTGTATCTAAATAAGTCTTAACTTCTTTAGTTACATCTGATTTAGTCATATTTTCTTGAATTTTCATAGTTCTGATATTTAGTTTAATATAAATATCCGTGTTATAACAAAAAAAGCCCTAATTAGGGCTTTTTAATCATTATGACGTTAATTATTAATTTATTGATGTGACTATTAAAATTGCAAGTATCGGTAACACTACATCACCAATCAAAGCCAACGTTTTTATTAACTTTTGTTTTTTAATTTCAGCGTCTCTTGCTTCTATAGTCTTATTTAATGAATCAACCTCAGTATCTTTGTTCGATATAATTCTATTTAGATTATCTACTTGATTCTTCTTGATATTCAATTTAGTTTGAAGTATTCTGATTTCACTAACATTCAACTCAATCGTTTTTCTTTGCAAACTATCTTTAACCATATAGGTTTTAATTATACTATCAGAGACTTCACTAGATAACAACCCAGTTAATACTATCTTAGCATCAGCTAGGTCCATTTGTATTAACGTATCGGTATTATTTATTAGTGTTTTTACTCGTCTTGTGTCTTTCGATATATTTTGTGAGTTCACTTGCAACATCGTTAGCAGACAGATTAATAACGTGATTAGAAATTTCATTCTTTTTTTTGATTAATGTGTTTAATTGTAATTGTGTTTCTAAGAGAGCTGTTTCATTCTCTTTTAGTTCTGTATGAATAACCAATAAAGAATCATCTAACTCTTTTGATTTTAATTCTAAACTATCATTAGCTAGTTTTAAACTATCGTTTTGATGATGCAATTGTTCTATTAAATCATCATTAGTTGTTAAATCTTTATTACGAAATACTAACCATATAGGTATAATAATCACTAATAGAAATAAAATAATATTTTTAAAATTTATACTCATTAGTTAGTACTTGGTTTATATTCATTAGCTAATTTTAACGCCCATTCGTTTATCCAATTCTCATAGTATCCTTTAAGCTTTTGTAATAATAAACTAACCTTATCGCTTAAATCAATATCGTTCATACTAGTTTCAATTTCACCAGCTACTAATGACATCTTAAATTTGATACCAGTATTATCAGACTCTTTTTTCAAAAATATCCCTTCAATAAGAACATTACCCTCTGTAGGATAAATTTTGAAATTGGTGATTTCTACTCTGGGGTCTACAATTTCTTGCAATTTTTTCAATTCATCTTGATATACAGCATCACCCTTAACTGGTGATATAGTATCCGCTTGGTCATCTGAATCTGGTCTTAATTGCTCATCATTTTCTAACATTAGTTTAGCTTTATATCCACCTCTCATGATTTCCATCATTTGTTTGGTTTTGTCGTGTTCGTTAATTTGTTCTTTCATTGTTTTCTAATTTGTTTTTTAGTAATTCACAATCCCAACTTGGATTGACATCCGTGAATTTTTTATCCAAGTTACTCTTATACATTATATTTTTATAGTCAATTGTTTTATCTATTTTTGTATTATGATTAACCACCGATAACGGTATATTATGCTCAACACACAAAATTTTAATTAGTGATGTAATTGCTTTTATTTGTTCATCATTATACTGAGACCAATAGTTAAAACCTCTCCATTTTTTTTCAAAAATTAGTTCTTTCTCCTTATAAATATCACCATACCAAGTAAGAAAGTCATTTTTTTCAACATCTTTCGTTAGCCAACCATCGTTTTCTAATAGTATAATTATTGATGATTTGTTTAAATCTTTATTTTTAAAATAGTTTGAATAATACTTTGAATCAAAATGATTATATATCACACCATTGTTAGCAATTGTAAACGCAGCTGTTTTAGTGTATAAGCCGTTATAACGTTTTTTCCAACCTGAAACATGTTTCATATCATGATTAAAAGAATTACCTATTATAATGTACTTTTTATCTGTTACTATTGGGATGTAATTATCACTACTCAGTCGATGAGTAACATTGTCAAAAATTAATGTCTCCATTATTTTGTACTAATACGTTCGACAACATTATTTTTAGGATGCGGAACTTCTACTGAGTAACCTCTATTTTTAACCTCTCTTATATCACCAACTTCAATTCTACCATTAGGGATAACTGGTGTTCTAATTGGTTGCTTGGTTATAACTTCGATAGGTTCTTCAATAACTTCTTCAATGACTTCTTCAATGACTTCTTCAATAGGTTCTTCAATAGGTTCTTCAATGACTGGCTCAAAATTTTGAACTTCATTATTTTCTTCAACCAATATCTCATCTTTAAATTCTGTTGAAACACTATAAATTGGTTCTTCTGGGTATTCTTCTATTGGGTCCTCTGTCATTACTATCTCCTCAGTTATTCCCTCAGTTATTCCCTCAACCACATTATTTATTGGTGGTTCAATAATTGGGTTTGATATACTGACTAAAGCAATATTGTCATTTTCACTTTCTATTTCAAAAATTCTATTGGTCATCAATATCAAAGCAACAGCTAATGGGTCAAACACAAAAATTAATAATAATATCAAGATATTAACAATTTTAGACATAGGAGCACCTGTTAATTCAGAAATATACTTTAGAGGACCGACCTCAGCTGCTACATCACTTTTAGATTCTTTCTCTAGTATAATACCAGTGTATTTGCTAATAGAATCGTTTAATATAGCGTTCTTATTATTCAACATATCAACATCTGTTGAGAGCTTTTGAATTTCCTCATTTGCTATCTTAATATCCACCCTAGCCTTATCTTTAGTCCTTGATGAAGCAGCAACGTCTAATCTAGTTTCTTGATTGGTTCTTAAGTCGTTTAATTGATTGATACGTTTGTTCTTTTGGTCGATGATTTTCTCGTTATCAGTTATGTTTTTTTGAAACAAAATCTTTTTTGCTGCAAACACACCTACTTCACCATTGTGTAGTTCTAATTTGTTAGCTGTTTTTTGATAAGCATTGGATAAAAACCCATAAATACCAGCTGATGTGATTAACATTAACACAACCACACTAATAGTTAAATAAATTTTCAAACCATTAGATATCTTGGTCCAATATCTATGTAAGGCTGTTGTTGTCACTATCTTAGCTACCTCTAAACCTGTTGCCATTATAATTACTGCTGTGCTAGCACCAGCAAATAATTGACTTAGGCCCCATACTGAAAAATAACCAGCACACCCAGCTACAATCAAAGCCAATAATAACATTATATAGTTTATCTTAATTTTCATAGTTAATTTTTTATTATAAATATACGGAACGGAAAAAGGGTATTGTAATTAGCAACACCCCTTTTCATTAAAACAATATAAAGTATGATTATTCATTGATAAGTTTATAAAGATTTTGTGAGTTATGTTTTAACTTACGTAAACTTTTTTCTTTTATCTGTCTGATTCTCTCTTTTGTTAATCCATATCTTTCTCCGATTCCTTCTAATGTCATCGGTTCAAAATCAGTGTTTATCCCAAAATAAGACTCAATTATCGTTCTTTCTCTTTCATCAAGAACACCTAGTGTTTTATTTAATTCTTCTTTTATTTTATTATCAATGATATCTTTATCATCATCTTCAGTATCAATCGCTATTAAATCTATCAACTCATCACCATCTTCGTTAATAACCTCGTTTAATGATGTACACTTAGGATAATGTAATAAGACCATTATTTCATTCTCTTTATCAAAGATTTCCCCGTATACTGGTTCTCTCTCATTAGCTAACTCAAATTTAGCTATTTCTTTTTTCAAATATGAGATTTTATTAATCACATTGGCTGGAAGCCTAACTAATCTCGCATTCTCGTTTAAACTCTGAATAATCGACTGTTTTACCCACCACACGGCATATGATATAAATCTGAATCCTTTCGTGTGGTCAAATCTAGTCGCTGCTTTAATAAGCCCATAATTCCCTTCACTTATTAAGTCTGATAACGGCAAGCCTTGGCCTTGATATTCTTTGGCTATTGAAACCACAAATTTTAGGTTAGCATTAACTAATCTATCAATAGCTGCTTGGTCACCTTCACATATTCTTTTTGCTAAATCTAATTCTTCTTTAGGGGTTAATATTACCGATTTTCTTACATCTTTAAAATATTTAGAAATACTATCATCCGTTTCAAAATTCACATACTTTTTACTCATTTAATACTTACACATTACGTCTTTTTTGTTATTGTTTTATATATAAATATACTACAAAAAGTGCTAC
>Ga0181339_1000095_pt1 | contig 31080 bp, 16 predicted proteins | sample Sp13VDMM110DD_FD_130101 | JGI IMG/M metagenome (GOLD analysis project Ga0181339, IMG submission 130101) | Freshwater viral communities from Lake Michigan, USA - Sp13.VD.MM110.D.D | ecosystem: Environmental > Aquatic > Freshwater > Lake | place: USA: Michigan | collected 2013-04-23 | reverse complement strand
GCTTCTTGGGCAAGAGCTAATGCACCTAACTTCATATTAAAGTTTCTGATCATTAACTCAGCAGTTTTTCTATCTAAATGATCTGAGTTTGGATCTTGTAATATAGCTCTGTAATGATTAATATCATATTGCTTTGCAAGTTGTGCAGGAGTATAAGATTTTTGTTTGCTTGCTTTTTTTACAACCTTACCAAATTTTTCTAATAAATCTGGATCTTTTATTTTCATTTCTCTAAAATCTGAGAATATAAAAGTATCTTCAGGGAGTTTTAAGGGAACTCCTCCTTGTGCATGTCTTGGTCCTTTGATTGTGTAATGTTCTGGAAACCCATCAAAGTTGATATCACCTAATACAGTTTCTCCACCTTCAGCTTCTAAGTTAGACTCTTCTCTTGGATCCTTTCCAATATATTTATTAGTTCTAGTATTAGCTACATTCATATTAGCATTATAGTCTCCACCTCCAAGACCTACATAATCATTTCTCAATCCACCCTGAACTTGATAGCCCATTCTGGCTTGAGGAAGTTTTTTAATTCTTACTTTATATTTCATGTTGGTAAGTTATTATATAAATTCTATTTCACCACCGGCTTCCATAAACCTTTGCATTTCATCAGCTGTCATATATGCTATCCCACCTGCTTTGTAAACTGATCCACCAGATTGTGAAGCTCCAGAATAGTTTATTTGTCCTTGATTTCTAGGATCAAATAATCCATATGTACTTCCTGATACACTGTACTGTCCTTTAGATTGCCAAGGATCTCCTGCAGGATTATTAGCATATAGTGCATCTGCTGTTCTTCTCAACTTTTTATCTCCTAGTATTTTATTTGATTCTCTTCTATTTACAATTCCAGGAAATATTGATGCCAGTTTATTACCAGCTGCTAGATATGCTTCGGAATTCAATGCAAATGCATTTTTATTTTTCATATCAATCTCTACTTCTCCAGTTTTTTCCATCATCTCTTTTTTCAAAGTATCTGAATTCTGCTGATTAGGATCTATTTGATATCCGTATTGTTCTCTGTCATAGCATGGACTATTAGGATCTTGTTTCTCAGCTTCTGTACAATTATCAAATATAGTTGGCTGAGGTTTATTAAAGGATTGACTATCATTCCAAAATGATGATGGTTGTAATCCTGGAACAGCAACGCCACTATTTTCTGAAAGAAGATCAATATTTGACTTACCAACAAATGCTGGATTATTTGTATATGATACAGCATTTGTTCCAGAATTAATTCCACCAGGATTAAATTTTCTTATTGATCCTCCATTAATATAAAATGGATCCTTTCTATTAATTTCTTTTTCTTTAAGATCATACAATAGCAAAACATTATCATAGAGACGTTTTTGCTCTTTAGTATTTATTTGATAATTTTTATTTCCAAATATTTTTGCTAGTTGAGCATTTCTATCCTTATATAGAGCTTGTCTTTGATCTTCATATATTGCTCTAGACTGCTCTGGAGTATATGTTCTATTATAATCAATTTTTGGATTAAATCTACTTTTAAGATTAAAGTAATCCTTACTAGTGTCCGGATTAAAATTTTTAGATAATAGTTGTTGACTTATGGGATTTGATCTATAATCATATGCCTTTTTCTGTACTTTAGGTGGTATTATAGGTTTATTAGTTGGTTGTTTAGCAAACCAATCCTTATTATTAACATCATAAATTGATGTATTTGGATTACTAATTGCTATATCATTTGATGAAATACCAGTTAATGGATCTACACCAAATTCATATTCTGTAGGTTGTTCATAATCTGGATTAAATGGCATCATGCTTCTATCATATGCATATGGATTCGGTGAGAATTCTGATGTATTTTCAGTATCAGTATTTGTAATTGGTTCAGAATTATTTCCTGTAAATCTCTGTAAATCAGAATTAGGTTGTTCAAAAGGATTTGTATTAGGACTATCAATATTTTGAGTTTCAAGATTTTGAGTTTCAATATTTTGAGTTTCAAGATCTTCTGCTGGAATTTCAGAACTGCTAATATCTGTACTTGGTTGATTTAGAGTTAAAGAATTTTTTAAATAAGCGTCTCTATCTGGATTCAGCGGTTGATCAGAAGAATTTTCTCCTGTTAAATTAGACTGATTGTCAGCTACCGGACCTACCGGTTGTTGAAACATTGGTTCAGGGGAAGGTCTGTTAGCTGGAAGTTCTAAATGAGATTCTCCTGGTGCTACCATATTTGCTGTTCCTGAACCTGGTGTAATAAAATTGGATCCTGGGAATAATGCAGAACCTGGTGTAGTTTTAGGAATCCATTTTTTTTGTTGTTCATCCCATACTCTTCCTTGAGACTTTAACATCTCTTCATTGGACATTGGCTCATTTTCAGGATTTACATCAGGTTCATAACTTGATCTTCTATCTGACTTAAGTTCCCCTGCTCTAATTTTCATTCGATTAATTAAACTAAGATCTTTATAAGTACCTCTTGGTTGTAATGCTTTATTAGATGTTCCTGGTTGAGTTGATCCCTGAGTATTCCATCCAGCAGGGTCATTAGCTTGATTTTCAGCAGGATCAAGAGTAATCTTATTTGCATCTCTAGGATCTCTATACTGATTAAACTTCATTGTGTAAGCTTTAGGCTGACCTCTCATTCCAGTTCTTCTTACATCAATTTCATTTAATACCATGTTTTTATTAAACCCAGTAAATGGTTGCCCAGTATTTGTTCTAACATCTTTCATTTTAGACCAAGTTCCTAAATACTCTGGAGTTAAATTAGCAGAGAACATTTGATCTAAGAAACCATTGGATCTATATCCAGGCGTAGGATTATATCCGTAACTCTGCATTTTTCCAGGTTGACCATATTGATCAGTATATTGACGCATTCTTTGATTAACAGCATTATCAATCATTTTTTGTTGTTCTGATTGATTTACAAATTGATTTTTATTTTTATCATAATAATCTTTGTGTCCTTTTACAGCTGTTTCATCATATGTTTTTTTCTCAGCATCAGTCATGACTTTTGTCTTATCAATGCTACCATCATCCTTTAAGAATACAGTTGTACCATCTGGTTTTGTTACCCACATACCTCCACCCTCAAATGAAGGCATACCACCCTCTCTATACATTCTACCAAAATATGGGTCTGCCGTATTAACAGTATTCATATCATCTTCAAACATATTATCATTACCACCATATATAAATTTATATAAGTCAGGATTATTTGGATCTACAAATCCACCATATTGTTGTTGAGGATTACCACTAACCATCAATGCCTTTTGAATCTCTTCTGATGATGGATTCTTTACCACCCTTCCATCAGGATAAGTTAATGTTTGCTGATAAGGGTCGTATGTAGCTGCTGCATTAGGAAAGTAGGAACCTGAAGAAGCAACAGGATTGCTAGGGTTTGATAAACCTGGTACAAATTGACCTGTATTGGGTCCAATTAGATTAAGTTGATCTGACTTGGGTCCAATACTTGGAGTGTAAAACTGCCATGCTTGATTGTTATGCTCCTTTCTTCTTTTTGCTTCCTCTGGTGAAATTAAAATATCTCTTCCTAATTCATCTTTAGTAATTTCAGTTCCTGCTGGTGCTGGACTATCAAGGGTTGCATCAGAATAAGGATTACTATCAGGATATAATTTAGCTTTCTCAGAATTTTTTTGTGGATCAGCTTGAGAGTTTATTTTTCTTAGAGTTCCATCATAGACTCTTTTTCTTGTTTCTACAATACCCTTAGTATAGCTTACATTACTTGAACCAAGTCTCCCACCAAATATATTAGGTCCCACATTAGCACCACCAGGCAAACCTAAAAGTAATGTACCATGACCCCATCCAGGCATAATACCTTGATTACCTTGAAACTTTATACTATATTCTTTTGGTCTACCCAATAAACCTGTTCTAGTAACATTAAGTTCAGAAGCTTTAATATTAGGATCAAGATAAATATTGGGCAACATTCTAGATACTTGTCTATGCATTTTTTTATATTCTCTTGGAGAAGGCATAGACATTCCTTTTTTAGCACTAAAACCAGCATTCATAGGGTTATTAGTCATATAGTTATTAGCATCTTGCATCATAGCTAAATGATGATAAGGATGTTCTGTGTCTCCCCCCTCTTGTCTATTTAACATAGGTATAGAGGGATCCATAGATTGTGGTTGTTGCATCATCATTTGTTGCTGTTGCCACATTTGCTCAGCCCTTTCTTTATCTTTAGCTTCTTGTGTGGTTTTAGATAATGCTGATACAAAATTATCTTTCTTCTTATTTCTATCAAGAAGCAGAGTATCAGTCATATCAAACTTCTGATTTCCCGGAGACTCTTGTTCTTGTTGCATGCCCTCTCTTGCTTTTTTAAGCTCAGACATTACACCTCTCATGAATTTTTTCTTTGATACCTTTCCTCCCTCTTTATAATTAAATGCATTAAAATCATCTTGAGAAGAATCATCCAATACAGGTAGATAATTATTTACAATATACTGATCAATTGAACCTCCATCTTGACCAGTCCATTCATTATTTACAATATCTGTAACCATTTGGTCAGCTTCCTCATTAGCAGCATCTTCTTCTTGTGTGTCTTGTGCTAATGCTGTTCCTTGACCGGATGGATCATAATACCCATAATCTGCAGCAAGATCTTGTTCTACTTCATCTGCTGCTTCTGAATATGCAGTTTCTTGATCAACTGGTTGTTGTGGTTGTTCTTCTTGTTGCATGTTTTGTTGAAACTGCAAGATAGCTTGAACATGCTCAAGTGCTACTTCGGGTTCTATTTTAGATTGTACCAATGTTTCATAAACAGCTTTTGGATCTTGTCCTAGTTCCAATATTTGTTCAGCTATATAAGTAAGAATTTTTTCATTGTATTCTCCAGATCCAGATTCTACTTCCATACCTGGTTGTGCTTTCTTCAGAAACTTTGCCGTCTTATTTACAAACTCTGGTTTTTCTCCTTTACGGGCTTTACGTATTGTTACAAGTTTTTTCATAAATTGTACTATATATTAAATATACTAAATTTTAATTTATTAAATAAACAATAAAAGTTTATTGAGGAATTAGTAATGCACCACCTGTCCAATCTTCATTATTAAATCCTTCCCATTGTTTTGCTTTTAATTTATTATCATTATTAGCTTTGATTTTAGCACTGAATGAACCTACATCATGATAACCAATAACTAAATTCTTATCTGTTAATCCATATCTTCTTTTAATTTGAATTCCCTCATTTTCTATTTGGTTTAGAGAACCGGCAAAATCTCTTACAATTGTATTTCCAAAGTTATCATTAAATATAAATACTACAGACCCACCACTGAATCTAGAATAACCATCTCTTTCTTTAAATAATAGATATGTACCCTGACCATCTTTCTTTTTTACTTCATTAATTCCTTTTTTAAATCCTTCTGGTTGTTGTGTTTGTGAGAAATCAATTTCATCAAATTTCATTTGTCTTAATGGAGTAATTACTTTATCATCTTTTTTAAGATCATTAGCTCTTTTATATTTTAACCTTACATAATCATCTTTCTCAGGTGTAAACACAGGTACATAGTCATTGTTTCTTTTAGCTCTTTCAATTAAAGATTTATTATAGCCATGAGTATAAGGTTTTGATTTTGATGCACTTGCATCAAGTAAGAAATGTCCTACACCTTTTACATTTGAATATTCGTCATTTTCTGAACGATCTTTTTTAACAGGAGTGGCATAATATACAAATCCTTCATTATTATCCCATTGATTTCTATAAGATAATAATGTGTTATCAGGATCATAAGAATCTTTTACAGTTGCAACTTCTTGATAAAATTTATCAACTTTTGGTTTTACTTCAGGAAATTTAGTTTTAGTTTCTTCTTTTTTATTAAGTTTAATTATTTGATCTGGTGTGTCAACAACTCCTTCTTTTTCTAGCTTTCTTCTTAATTGCTCTTGTTCACTTTTAGGCAGAATATCTAAGTCTAATACTTTTTTAGCACCCCACTGACCCCATTCAGTTTCTAAAACTTCTTCCTTAGATTTTGGTATTGAAGCCCATAGTTTTTCTAGAGGTGTGATTGGTGTTCCTAAAGGTATTATCATATTATTTTTGCCTTTTGAGAAATCCGTTTTTGACCAATCAAGAGCCATTGGTCCTAAAGGCATTGTTGATCCAGATAAAGGTTTACTTTCAATAGTTTTAGGTTTTTTATTATTTGCTTCCATCCTATCAATCATATTCTTTATAATAGGATCTTTTTTCATTTCCTTAATGCTGCTCACATCAACTTTAATTCCCAAGCCATTCTGCAAATTATTTGCATCTTTTTTATCAGATTTATTTTCTTTTTTAGGTTTTCCAAAATCTGAATACATTTTATTTTTCCAAGAAGAACCTAAATCAAAGGAAGAAAACTCATAAGGTTTTATTGAATTAACACTTATTTTATTTGATTTCGATGATTTAATTTTATTTTTAGTTTTTCCAAAATCAGAATATGGATTAGTATTTATTTTAGACTGTAAACCATAATTTTTATTTTCCTCTTCATCAAGTTGAGCCTCTACTTTATTTTTAGTTTCTTCATCAAATAGTTCAGGAAATCTGCTCATCAATCCAGATCTTGTACCAACTTTCATATTAACTAAATCATCTAAAGTTTTACCTTTTTTTACAAGTTCTTCAACAGACAAATCATAATTTGTTTTTGGAGAAACAGCATTATTAATCTTACCAAATTCTCCAGCAAGAAGTCTATTTCTTAATGCTATATTTTGATCAAAAGTACCTGTAGTTAATCCCCTAGTTTTTGCTTCTTGCCATGGGGTTCCTGTAATTTCTGTCCACAACTCACTTACAACTTTACCACCATCTTGCATTGTTGACATACTTTCTTCAACAACATAACCTTGTTTAATATAATCTTGTATTTGATCATCAGAAAGTTCTAATTGGATTGAACCACCTTTTTTATAACCCGGCATATTCAATCCTTTTAACATATATTTTTTAGTTCTTGTTGTTGGTCTAGCAATTTCTAAAAGTCTAAGATCCCATCCGTATGAAGATTTTTTAGATTGTTGAACATAGTCTTTCCAGAAAGATTCTAAATCTTTCATTTTAAAGTTACCTCTTTTACCATATCCTCCATCAAGCATTGCTTGTTTTACTTCAGCTAAGAATGTAACTTTTTCATTACCCATACTCCCTGTTACAAAATAATCCTTTGCATCATTCCATTTATTCTTTCCGATACCTATTGCATCAGTTACATCTAATTGCCCTGCAGCCGTTTTATAGTCCAAGAAAGGCATTCCTTGTCCTATTTCAATTTCTTCTACAGTAGATGGGTAGGGATTTACTCCATCTCCTTTATACCAGGGTTTCATATTTTTGTATTGTACAAAATCTGGTGGTGCATCAAATAAATCTATTTCTGAAAGTACTTCATCTACAGGATGTATACCCATTCTTTTAGAACCTTGACTACCGTAACTTCTGAATACATCATACCAAGGTGCTTTTTTACTAAATCCCGGCCATGAAACAGGGGTACCATGAGCCATTTCATGAGCTATTACAACAGGTTTACTAGTTTCAGTTCCTGGTACAAAACCTCTACCAATTAGTGTATTATTATTAAATCGATTTCCTGAATGAAATGCATTGTACCACGTATTACCAGAACCTGTATGACCTAATATATCATCTCTCAGTTGATTTGTTAAAGAATCTATTTTATCTTTAATCTGTTGATACAAAGGATCCTTCGGATCTGTTTTGGCTAATAGATCTTGTAAATCGTTTCTATTCTTTTCAGTTCCCTCAAATATTTTAGCATCATTAAGAATTTGCGTTTCATCATAATATTTCTGTGTTGCTAATTGATTGATGTAGTCATCAACTGTAAATTCCTCAGTTGCAGCATCTACAGCATGATATCTTGGATCATCTGCCATTTTTCGGTATGCCTCAGTTGTACGTGCTGGTTCAAAATGCCGATCATACATAAAATGTGGATCATTAAATAAAGATTCAAAATCTGGATTATCAACACTAATTTTTCCTTCTATTTCTTTGATTTTTGCAATATCTCTTGTACGGTCATTTAAACGACCTTCCATTAAATTTATATCCAATGCTACACTATTAGCAGCTGCTTGATCACCAGCATTAATAAAATCATCATACTCTTGTGTTAGTTCTGCCTTTCGTCTTTCCAAATAATTAAGTTCTTTCTGAGCTTGCATTAATTGTTGTTCAGAATTTACTAAAAACTCTTCAACAAACTTTTTAGGATCTTTATTTGCTTCATCAATAAATCTTTTGACTTCATCTGCCCTATTATTTTCAAATACTTCACCAAATTTATTTACATATTTACCAGGTATATCTTTTCCCCTTTTTGTTCTAGGAAATTCATCTAACATTTTTTGAACAGAAGCTCTACCTTCAACAGATTCAAGATATGCAATACTTTCTGCTTTCATTTGTTCAAATGTAGATTTTAAGTATTGAACAGCATCTGGATTTTTAAGAACGTCAGCAGGCTTCATTTGAAACCCTTGATCAGCATATTTTGCTTGAGTTTGATTCATAGCATCTTTCCACATATCAAGTCTTTCCTGATATAAGAAGTCATCAACTACATCTGATTCTTTCAAGTTTTTAATTTCCTTAGCAAAGTTTTTACTATCTGTAAGATCTTCAGCAAGATAGAAAATAGATTTTTCTGGAACATTCCAAACATTTTTGAGTTCTCCTATTCCTAAGAAGTCTAATGCATTAGTTGCTGTTTGATTTACTGCAGCTCTTATAGATTCCTTATCCCCTTTTTCAAATGCGTTCTTGATTGATTTAAATGTCTTTGGTACTTGAGTAACACCATAACCAGCTCCCAATACATTTAACCCTTGAGCATATGTCATACCAGGTAATGCCTTTGATAATCCAGGTATTGTGTATTGTCCTAATAATGGTGCAAACTCAACAGCTGCTGCAATACCTACTGTCTTAGCCAACCCTTCACCCAACTGATAAGCGGCATCTCCATACTCTCCTTTACCTATAGCCACAGAAGATTCCGCAGCTGAAGAGAATGGATTTATATATTGAAGTGCCTGAGACAAAGGAGATTTATCCATTCCTGTTCTTTTCATGTAGTATGCATGAAGAGGATGTGAAGGATCTCTTAGTATCTCATTTCTGTTAACCATATAATCTTGATCCCAGATTAACTCCTCCATTACATTTAATGGATCAGCAACAAAGTCTCTTGTAAATTGTCCAATCTTTGTTCCTTTATCAAATAAACCTAATCCTGAAAAACTAAGAGGATTTATCCATGGTGTAGCTGCTTCTTTTTTAGCTAATTGATTATATTGCCACTCACCAGATTTATCTTTTATATTACTAATTAGATTGTCTATAGTGCCGTTCCCCATTGCATTAAGCAAATCCTCTCTTAATAAATCTCTGTTAGATTTATCTCCTCTATCTTTATTACTTACTTTTTTAACTTTATCATAGTATACATTTGCATCATTGTTCATTTCATTTAATAGATCATTCATTGCTTCCCAACCTTCTTGTTCTTGAGTTTTTACAAAATCTACATCACTCTTTGAATCAGTAAACAGTTTAAGATCAATTGGCGTTTTATTAACCCTTGCTACATCTAAAGCATCTAATTTATTTTGAACTACTTTCTTTTTATCTTGTTTATATTGTATACTAGTAGGATAACCCAGCTCTTCTCTTACTTGATCCTTAATAAAGTCTATTTTATTCTTATCTAAACCTCCTTGTCTTGAAATTCTAGTTGCATCAATCATTCCATTCTTAAGAATCTCCTTACTAATAGCTTCTTCTTGTTTTTGTTTTACCCATTCTGGAATTACAGGTTTGCCAGTTTTAATATTAATATTTTTAAGGTCCAATTTTGGAATAAAAGGAAGTCCTCCAACCGGAGTGTAAGGTAAATCTAGCGGTTTTTCAAGATCCAATTTAAAATTGGGATCCAATTTAAACACCGGCTTTTTATTTTTCTCACCACCATTATCATAATCATCTAATTCTTCTACAATATAACCTCCTTTTCTATATTCTTCTATTTCTTCTGGAGTAAGTTTTATTTCTATTCCCCCACCATATTTCATTATACCTTCTGCACCCTCCTCTTCTTTTTGTGGGTTTGGATTTTTAGATATATTTTGTAACATGTTAAGAATTTCTTCATCTGTAAACTCATTTCTAAGTTCATCAATTGGTTTCATTGGTTGCCAATTACTATCTTCTCTTTTTTTATTTATATAATTTTGAAATATTTCTGGAGTTATTTGTTCTGTATAAGGATCATAAATATTTTCTTTTTTTGCGTGAAGTCTTATTTCACCAAGTCTAGCTCTAACTTCAGTTGGTTGTGACACATACTCATGACCCATTTCTTTCCAATTTTTTTTATACCAATCTTGATACCACTTTACATCTGCAACATTTTGTTTTTTAAGTTTATTAAAATTTTCTGTAAATTTAGGATCATCAACACTAATTCCAGAATTTATTACTTGTTGTTTAAGTTCTTCATCTGTTTTAGGTGTAAAAGTACCTGCTTCTTTAGTTAATTTATATGTTTCATTATCTTTCCAATTAGAACCTCTATGAGTAGTAATATACATTTGATCAGATTTAGGCATTGTTCTATCATGCCATACATCTTCATCAGGAAATCTTGGATCATTATAAAGCATCCAACTTGGATAACCCTCAGAATAATATGCAGGATGATCATATTTATATAATTCTCTTGGTCTATCAGATGAGTGCATATATTCATGTACATATAAAGAAGGTCCATACTCAAAGCCAGCTGGAAACACTTCTACTTGTCCTGTATCACTCCTTGAGAGCGCAGCAACATTAGATGTGTTTAATGCAGTTCCTGTAGCATCTTCTTGATTAGCCATAATATTTATTCCGGGTATAGTAGCAATATTTTGTTTTCTAAGTTTTGTAAGATAGTCTGCATTTTTTTGTTGACCATTATAACTATTAAGAACCATCTGATTATACATGGGTGAATCATGCCAACCTTTAACAAAGTTTAGTGCTTCATCACCATATTGAGGTTCATTTATCAAAGCTTTGTTATAAGCTTCTTCTGCTTTAATTTTAGCTTCAGCTTTAGCTTTAATTTCTTCAGCTTTTTCATAGGCATCCCATTGTGCATCAGTCCAAGTATTCATTTCTTTTTCTAGATTTTCTGCATCTCTTGCTACTATCTGTTCAGGAGTTAAGGACTCAAATTCATAAGTAGTTATAGGTTCTGAATCAGGATTTATTGGTGCATTTATTATACAGTCTTGTAATGTCTCATCCCATACCATACCTTCACCACAATCAGTTGGACCTCCTCCTAAAAACTTATTAAGAGTGCCACCTTCTTCAAAATTATATCTTAAATTTAATTTAGGTTGAAACTTAATAGGATCTCTAACAAAACCATTTTCTCCTGGATATCCTGTAATAGCAGTACCAACTCCTAAACCAAGATTTAAATTTTTAAAATCTTTAGAAATACCAGCTTCATATGCACCTTTAAAATATTGTCTATCATTAGCTGATGTTGGTATCACACCTAAAGCATTTACGTGTACTCCTGGTTTAGGAAAACCAAATCCACCACCTCCAACAACATTTCCTTGATCGCTTTCTAAAAAACCATACTTATACATTCTAGGATTACCTCCTCTGTAACCACTTACATAAGCTGCAGGATTAACATTCTCCTCTGGATACCATGGTGATTTTTGAACTATAGGAGCAATCTGTACACACTCTCCTGTTACAAGATCTTTTTGAAATCCTTCAGGGCAAGGATTACCTCCTGCTGCATAATCATCTAATTCTTCTACTATGTATCCACCCTTTACATATTGTTGAATTTCTTTTTCTGTAAGAGCAGTTTGAACTGGTTGTGGATTAAATCTTTTTGGTGATAAGAACTTTAACGCTGCACTCATTTGAGAAGTATTTGTTGGTGTCTCTACTGCTCCCATTTCAAACATTGCCTGTTCAAGAGTATATTTTGGTCTAACAGGTTCTTCTACTTTCTCTACAGGATTGTATTTAATTTCTGAGTACTCTTCAATAGGAATATCTTTATTAAGTGGAGAAGTTTCCATTTTGATACCTGGAGTTTTACTTCCATCTTCTTTTAGTTTACCCTTACTAGTAGAGTATTTAGCTATTCTAGCTTTAACATCTCCTACTGTATAATAACCTTTTTTATCTTTATCAAATACAGCATTCTGTCTGTACAATGCATCCTGACTTAAACCATAAATTGATTTACCGCTTCCTTTAGAACCAATTACATAGTTGTCAGGTTTACCAACTACTGCAGGTAAAAATGTAAACATATATAGATCACCAATATCTTTAGCTTTTCCTGCAATAGGTTTATAGAATTTTTCAACATAATCTAATTGTTCTATAGCAGACATGTTTTTGAGAGCTTCAACACTAGTGCCCATTCTCTTTGCCGTTGATGGCATAAACTGAATTAAACCTGTTGCACGTGTGTAAGGATTAACCGCACTAGGATTTAATCCTGATTCATGTTTCATGATACCAAGTAAATCTGATTTGCTTACTTTTAATCTTTTAGCAACCTCTTCTAACTTTTTTTGAAAAGCATCATTTGTACTACCACCTTTGTTATAAATTGATCCTCCTCTCTTAGTAATTTGTATATCTTGATTAGTTGGTGATTGATATACTAAATCATTTAATAAATTTACTATAGCTTGTTTATCTTTTGTAATTGCTTTTAGTTCTTCAATATCTGGATTCAATGGTGTACCTGCATCTTTCATCTTAATAAAATAATCATTAAGATCTTGCATAGTAATTGTTTTTACAGGATCAAAACCTGCATCTTTTCTTAATGTCATTATCTTTGAATAAATCTCTTCTGGAGATACTGCATAGTCAAAGTTTTCTTTAAGATTTTTATCCCACTGCTCATTCCCTGTATTAATTTTTTTAGGGTCATCAATTACATTTTGATCTGTTACATAACCAATTTCTTTATCAAATAGATTTAGAAACTTATCCCCACTTGTTAGGTAGTGAGCATTTTCATGTGTTTTACTTTCTTCCAACATTTTCTCTGGAAGAAATTTATTTAATAGTACAACATTCTTTTCTGTATCATATGCAGCAGGAGTATTCTTTGGTAACTCTTCAGTCATCACATAAGGTGGGAATTCTGTTGATCTTTCTAGAATCTCTGGCTGCACTTTCTTTAGAATCTTTTGTCCTTCTGGAGTATTCATTTGCCTATTAGCATACCACTCTCTTAACCACTTATGATGTTCATCACCTGGCACACATCCTTGTACAGCATCATAGTAATATCCCTCTGGACAATCTGTTGGTTCTCCACCTTCATTTAACTTATCCTCCCATTCTTTTTTAGGTTTTTCCATATCAGGAGTATTGAAATAATTAGATGTTATTTCAGTACCTGGTTTTATATCTTTAAGAGCAACAAGATATCTTTTATTACCATCTATTATATTTTCAACATTAGGATTATTCTTTGAGTGATTATAATGTTTTCCTATAATGCCGGTTGGCACAAATAATTTATGATTTGAAGTATTTAATACCTGATGAGCAACACCAATTGTTTCTCCTTTTTTTATAGATTCTTCTGCAAATAAACCTTTGCCTTGAATTTTAGATTTCTTAATACTTACTTTTTTCATTACCTAGGAGAAAATTGGTTTTTACTATTTACAATTTTAAGAATCATGTTGACATCATCTGAATCTCTACGTGACAACTTAATAAAATTAAGATAGTGTCTGAACTTTTTCCTTTCTAATAAAGGTTTATTATAGTTTAATGCATTTTGGTTTAAAGTTTTAATATAACCATTTGATTGTGTTTCCCAAAGTCGCAACTGACTATAATTACCTTGCATAACTGTGGTTCCAGGAATTACAGGATTTGTAGGAGGATACCCAGCACCTTGCGGAAATTCACCTCTGTCAAATGTAACATCCCAGAATTGATTTATTCTATATTTATTTTCCTCCTTAGAAAATAATATTTCATAACCTGGAACCGGAATCAAATTTGGATCAATATCAATTGATGTAGTTTGTTTAGGATACTCTAAACTTAGTGTTACATTATTTTTTGGAAATGGGTTTAGATGCATATACCCAGATACTTGCTCAGAATTATATATTACAAGTTGATCAAAGTTAAAATCTAAAACATGAAATTGATCAACACAATCAATATCACGTCTATAACACTCTAATGCATATTCTAAACTTTTTATTGTTGTAATACTTTGACCAGTAATTACTGGAACTTCTATTTCAAATGGATATTGAACACCATAGAAATTACAGTATGATTGACATGTTGCATCATGTTGCCATATTTCATTTTGCTTGGTTGTAAAGAAATTTCTTTTTGTTACTAATGTAAGATCTGGATGCCAGTCATGAAATGAAATAAAGAAACTTAACTTAGGGTCATAACTTATTGTCCAAGATGCATTTTCAAATAACACAGGATCACCTAATAAAAATCTTCTTGTTGGTTGATTTATAAAATAGAAGTTATCATATTGGCTATCATATGCTACTAGCCCTCTATCAACTATAAGTTTATAATCTTTTTTAGTAAAATATATAACTGAGTTTTCATTATCATATAGTGTTTGACAACCTATACCTGCTACTGGATTATCTACCCAAGGATACTCTGGAAAGTCCTCTATAAGTTTATATGGTAAGAATATGTTAAACCACCATTTCATTCCTGTTTGAGATATCTCTTGTAATCCTTGACCATATGAAAATATTTTACCTTGATTTTGAGAGATATAAAATAATCCAGCAGGTGATGATAGTACAGACAATCTATTCTGTGATGAACCATATTCAAATGGTTTATCAGCTACTACAATATTTTGGCCCGGTTGTGAAAATAAACCACCATCACCAATAGTGATCTTAGTATTTAAATCTGTTGTTAAAACATCAACCCCCTGATGTGCAATAGGACTATCATTTCTAAATGTTATAAATAGTCCACTTTTTGCAAATGTTTTTACTCCACTTATTTGAGACTTAAATTCTTTATAATTATTTGCAAGATATATAAACCAACTATCTTTTAGGGATTCATCTTGTTGAGGTAAAGAATATATAATCCTGTCAGGATAATAAACATAACACAGTTCTGCTACCGCTGGGTTATAGTATTTATTCTGTAAGTTACCAGCTGAGTAAAAGCTTGTAATTAATTTAAAGATGCTTAAAGAGTAATCATATCTATAAACATTTGGTCTTGCAATAATTTGAGGATTCATATAGAACATAGCATTTAGATCAGTATATCTATACGGATCATAATGCTTATCATATTCAGCATTGCTTGCATTTTGTCTAAAATCAACAATAACATCAGACTCAACAAAGAAATCCTTTACAGCTGATGTAGACAGATAGAAGAAAGAATCTTCAACTTTTAAAAATCCTGGATAATTTCCTTCCTGATCATTTGTGTAATCATAATATCTATTACTGTTTAGATAGTAATCTAGATTATAAAATGCTCTTGGTAATCCACCAGTACTTGGTAACGGACTGCTAGGGTTCCAGTTTGCTACATCTAGAAAATTAGCAATATCAAAAGAAGTACTATTTACCCAGAATCTTGGAAAAGCAATCATTGGTCTTTGTGTATAATCAAATTCATATCCATCAGGTTGATCAAACAACCAATCATAGAACATGAACATATTATTCTTTTCTGTAAATCTATTTATATAAGTATCTCCATAGAAGAATATTTGTGTTCTTCTAAGTCCAACTTTTGCATCTGCTTGAGCTGACTGACTTTGTAATAATACAATAGGATTTAAAGCATTACTTAGTCTTTGCTCACAAGCTGTAATAACCATTTGTTTTATTCCATCAAGTTGACCGTATTGATTTCTCAATCTTAACTTAAGAGCACCATAGTGACTAGCAATTTTTTTACTAAATGGTCTAAATGGATCTTTTGTTTGTTGCAACTGACCAAGTGTAACTAATGAATAGTCTTCATTATAAAGAAGATTAGGACCAGCAGTTGTAGGAGTGAATTGTCCAGGAGGAACAGGATATAATGGACCTGCAGTTGTTCTTAATACAACTAAATCCGATCTTCTTAAATTATTGATCGAGTACCTTTGAACACTACCAAATGAGTTTGTATATGCTGCAACATCTGCAATATTATCTCTTATGTAAAATGAATCTTGAAGATTAAATCTTTTTAGATTAGTCAACATATCATTAGCAGTGAATCTATCATACAAACCATACCCGATCATTTGTTTTGCATATTGAACATATGGTATTGCAGCATATATAACATCTAATGCAGTTCTACCCCCCAAACTAAAATAATATAAGAATTTATTCAACATGCCTAAACCACCATAAACAGCCTGTAACCAGTTTGGTGCATAATCTAAGGCAGACAATTCTCTACTTGTATCTGGGGAAGTAAATGTACCACCATCTAAATATCCAGTATCGTAATTAAAGTTATTGTAGATATTTGACAATCCTGCATTACCTTGTACTCCTTGTGCAAATGCTTGACCCAAACTAAAGTAGTCTTTTAATTTTCCAAAGAAAGATGTTGATGTTGGTGTAGCTGGATCTCCTGTTTCATTCTTAGCTGTTTGTTTATCAGCATCCGTTAATCTTTCACCAGTATTTGTTGCTGTATCTCCCCCACCATCACTTGTATAAGTGACACCAGTATTTCCAACAATTCCTCCGGGATAAGCCCAAGTAATAACATCAGATCCACTAGCTCCACCAGTACGCGGATTAATTTTAGGTCCGAATTGAGAAGTGTAACTAGCACCAGGACTATTTATTACTATTTTACCTATAAGACCTATAATACCTTCCCCAATACCAACAAGAATTGCAATGTATGCAGCAGCATTACTTATCAGTTTAAACTTTGGATGATTATCAGGATCTTTAAAATATTGATCAGTATATCCTCTCATGTAACCATCTAATTTAAATTCGGTTGCATTTAAATAAATAGCTCTAAACATTGTATCAGGAGAGTGGAAAGACATTACATCAGTTGGATGAAATTGATTAACAACATCATCTTGGTTGTTGGTTGTAAGATTAGGTATTCTAAAATATGGATCATTTTGAACATAGTTATGATCTGATGTATTTTGACTACCAAATTCTGTGTAAATAGTATTGAATGGATGATTTAAATACAGTCCAGTTTTCTTTGCTGCAGTTTGTCCATTGATCTCATAACTCTTGAAGTTGTTAATCATACCTTTTGCAATGATACTTCTGTTCCCCTCTCTTGAACCTCTTAGTATCTCATAACCAACAATTCCCTGGATAAGAACACCATCATTATCTTTAGGTAAAGCAATATTCTCAAAGAATACACCTAGTAATCTTATATTAGGTACAACAGTAGTAGTAGCATCAACACCTGTATCTGGTCCAGGAGTAAAGTGTAAAACTCTATTGTCTAAAGAATTCTCAGGAAATTTATGATGTCTAATATGTAATCCACATAAGTCAACTTCAGAATTTATATTACCTGTGCTTGACCAAGTATAATTACTAGAATTCCATAAATCAGGTCTATTATTAGGATAGTATTCTGTAGATTCCCAATATCCCATATCACCAACAGCTAAAACTTTACCACCATCCGGTAATAAATTTCCAGAACCAACATCTGGTATAGTTCCAATTGTAGTATCTACAGTTGCTGTATTCTGAATATCAAAGTATTGATCATCTGTTGCAAGGGCATTGTCTTTGATACTGTTTACATTAATATTACTAACGTCTGTAGTGTCAAATATATTTGTTGGCTGATATGTTCTTGGCGGTCTTCCTGGAATATGATAAGATGATGATTTGTCACCTGTATCATAAACCCACCTGATAAAAAATGAGTAGACCTCATCTCTTAAATAAGATGGTTTATATCCACCATTTATATAATAATTGGATGGATACTCTACTGAAGCCCACTTAGCTCTGATTAAATTTGCTAAGGGTTGATAGTTAAAATCAAATTTAGATGTTGGCCCAACTCTTAACAAGTAATTGTTAACTTCTGCAATTTGATCTGATTTCTCAAAAACAGGAGTGACAATTGGAATAAGCCTTAATGGTACAGTAACTAAATCTACTTTTAATTGGTCTACTGCTATTCTAGTAGTATCTGTAGAATACAAACCAAATCTTTTTGCAATGGTGCCTTCATTAACAGATCTTACAATGACTAATTCAAATTCATCAAAGTTTTCATTATCCACGTCAACCTCAATAACTAATGAAGTTGTTTCATCAATTACATTGTATAATGGTTGAACATTAGATGGAGAAAAATAATCAGTTACTTTTTGTCCCTTTATCGTATAAGCAATTACTGCAAAATAACTTCCATTTTGTAATGTACCTCCATAGTTACCAGCTGTTAATTGTAAACAGGGAGTTTCCATTAATCTAGCTAGTCTAATTTTAGGACAATCTAATATATTAGTGTCTCTACAGTATTCACAATCAAGATTATATGCATTACCATTAGGCGGAATAACATCTGGACAAACTTGTTCCCATATAACTCCCGGCCACTGAATTGTATTAGTGCCATCTGTATATTCATTTACATTTTGAGTATAAAGAGTTTGATTAGTAGAGCCGTAAATGTTTAATGACCATTGATATGAACTTGGAGGCCAGGTTTGTGGATCTCCAACATTTAAAAATCTATCTGGATTTAAACCATCTGCCCAATATACTTGCCAAGAACAATCTTCTTTTTCTCTTGATGCTCCAGAAATTAAGTAGTGTTTATCAAAACCTAAGCAAGCATCTTGAACAATTGGTCTATAGTTACACGTATCTGTTTCTAATAAACCTATCTCAGACATAACAGGTTTAGATATTCCAGTGGATCCAATCATTGGACCATGACCTGCTGTATATATTATCCACTTATCACTATATAAATGTATAGCACCAATAATGTATTTATAGGCTGCATATTGGAGACCAAAGGTTGGCATGGTTGCTCCAGCCACAGCACATAGTTGATTAGAGGCCTCATTGGAAATACTTCCCATATCTCCCTCTACAGTATTATTCACAACATTTCTAGCATGTGTCCACATGCCTTCTTGGATATATGTAGGGTCTGCGTCTTTATTTAGACCTTTATTAAATACAGATATCTTTTGTTCTGAAGAATCACCTAAAGCTTTCTTAGCCATGTTACCTTACTCTAGTCTGGTTCATAAATCTCGGGTATGCATTATCTGGTGAATAGCTTTTAAACATGTCATAGTATTTACTATACATAGCTCTTCTATTAGTCCACCACAACTGTTCCATTTCTCTGAAGTTAGGTGTATTCACCATACTCATTGATTCATTTTTAGCTTCTCTTAATTGACCAGCAATAAGTTGCATTCTAGCTGAAACATCTTCACCATTCATGAATAGATTCTCTAGTATTCTATATTTTAGAGCATATTCATAATAATCATTTAATAGTTCATGATCAGGAACTAATAAGTTACCATTATCATCAACAAGATCTCCTTGATAATTTAAATATACTTTACCAGATTCAAATGTAGTGTTTAGAAATCCATGTTTAATCCAACCTTCATTTCTTGCGTTCCAATAAAGATTAGGACAGTCACATTCTATTTCTTGACTGGCTTTCATTCTTAGTGGAGTTAAGTTTCTGTATACCCTTGTTGTAGAAGGGTTTACTACTTGAACTAACTCATATGCTTCATTCTTACAATTTAAGAAAACTCTTCTTGGTTGAATATTTGTGTCACCATAGGGTGCATCAGGATTATGTGTAATACATATTCCTTCTTTACCATTTAAGCAACACGTGTTATCCACAGGACAACCACATTGAGTAACTTGATTTGGCCAATCTGTATATGCTACTTCTTGCATATTTGTTCCACCAGCCATACCATCATAACCAACATTTATTTCATGATCATTACAAACAAAAGCAAAGTTAAAAGTATAGAAATCATCCGGTAACTTTACTTTGTTATGTGTTACATCTAACACAACTTCTTTAGTTTGATTTATCCTTAGTCCAAGTTTATAATTAAGTTTTCTAACTAACTTGATTAACTGTTGAGGCTCAATCATGTTCTCTAATGCAAAAGTATTCATGTCAATACTTACATCTTCAAGAAGTTGATCAAAGGTTCTATATTTTAGAGTATAATTAAAGTCCATTATCTTAATATGTTTTGACTGTCATCAGATTGATCTACACTAATTTGAAGTGTAGTTGAAAATTCTTTAATGACAAATTGTTCAACTTCAGAAAATAAATATTCTGGAATATTTAATGGTTGGTCTTGCATTATCATACACGGATCTGAATCACAGGTCGGAGTATTATTTTCAAATATAGCCTCAACTCTTATAGCATCCCAGGGAACATTTGGTGCATATAAATAACCATTAAGATACCAGAAATATTTTCTTGTGTTATACTTAAATGTAGTTGATCTAATTATAGAAACCCAAGTACCTGGATCTGTTCTAAACATTTCTATCCCTCCATCTATTGAAGACACTGTACGGATAATAGGTCCAAACATACCATCCAGTATTGATGGAAGTTTATCTTTTGATCTTTTAAAATAACATTCAGAATAAATACCAAGACATCCAGCTTCTACTTTATCTACATCAATTAGTTCAACATATGGTAGAACTTGAAAGATAGAACTCATCTTCATTAATCTGAATTGATTGTCCTCTCTTTTAATTAGAGTTTTAGCATATTTCTGTATAGCAAAGTATATTTGACGGTCTGTTAAAAAAGGATCTTCTTTAACAGCCTTTAGTACATTTCTAACTCTTGATATTGATTCTGCAATTGTTGTCATATATCAAATTCATTATATGATTTCAAATCATTTTGTTGTTCTCTAATTGTGAGGTCTTTCAAAAATGTTTTTTGATAGTTTAATCTAAGTTGAACTGAAGAGTCTATTATTATATAATTATTCCAGTTTTCTGAAAAAGCTTTTGCAACCGATCTTTTAAAATTTCTACAACCAACAAATCTCCAAAACTCTCTATTCTTCATTTTATGTTTTGGTGCATTACTTGTAAAAAAAATCTTTGCTAATCTACCATCAGTGTTCCAATTATTATAACTTACTTCTACTCCATATTTATTTGACTTTGCATAATCCACATTTCTCTTTTTACTGCTTTCACATGCACCAATAAAAAGCCAGCCAATTTGTTCTGGAAGTTGAACACCATCTCTTTTTTCAATCACTGTATTATATACATGTTCATGAAACTTTTTAATTATGTTTCTCAACTCTAAATTTGTCATACCCTTATATTTTGGATACTTATTCTTAAACTTATCAAAGAACTTTTTATTTAATAAACTATATACTTCAGGTCTGTACCTAGAAGCCTTTACATTTGGTTTATTGAATTCTCTCATATTAATATACTAAAAATTAATGACTTTAGCAAATATAGCTAAAAAAACAAAACCCCCACAAGTGTGAGGGCTTTGCTGTTTGTTACAGAAACCAACAAACCTGCAACTTTATCCTATGACAGTAACAATAATATTACCACCACCAAATGCCGCATCCGCAATTGTAATTGTATTGAGTGAATCAACAGTATAAACATAATCAGGTCCTTGAAGAAGAGCATTATTTGGAAATACTCCATCTTCTGTAACTGATACAATAACTGCTGCTGAATTTAAGTTATGTGTAATTAATACTGTTCCTGCTCCAGGTAAATTAACCGCTCTATTATATTTTGCAAGATTTGTACCTGTAATTGTTATATCTGTTCCTGTGCTGCTAAGAGAGATTCCTGTACCAGCAACAAGTCCTTTTACAGCAAGAGCTGGACCCGTTCCGTCATTTACAAGATTTTCATGTCCTAAAACAACACCTGCATCAGTTAATGATACAGCAGAACCTGGATCATTATTAGTAATTGTAAAGTTAGGATAAGTACCTGATATAGAAATGCCTGTACTAGCTGTAAGAGCTACTACCTGATCAGGAGCTGAGTTAGTAATTGTAACTGCTGTAGCTGTGCTTGAAAGAGTAATTCCTGTGCCAGCAGTTAATCCTTTGGTTGCTAGTGTAGGACCTACACCATCATTAACAAGAGATTCAGTTCCACCTGCAGAAGTTAGAGATGCTTCAATAATACTTGCTGGAACAACTGATGCACCAGTAACATGTCCAAATGTATCAAATGTAAAGAATACATCTTGAATGAAAGTGTTACCTGAATTATCACTTGATAGGTTTGCTACTGAAGATGTATCAGCATGTGATACAGTTACTGCATTGGTAATTGGGTTTACATTGACATTAATACCGGCTCCAGCAAGAATAGATGCACCAATTGTTTGAGCAAAGATTGTATCAAAATATGCTTGAAGTGTAGGAATATCTACAGAAACTGTATAAGTAGTTACGTTACCTACAGTGTTTTGAACTACATCAATATATGTTGATCCAGCAACTACAGTTACAGGAGCTTGAACATTACATATATAATTTACAAGTTTAGTAATGATTGTATCAAGATAATCGTATCTTGAAATTACAGTTGTACTGTTACACAAAATATCAGTTCCTGTGTATACAATACACTGAGTATTAAATACCTCCGGACAAGCTGGAGGACATGGTGCAGTTACAACATATGTATTTGTGCATCCGCAGTTTTGATTACAAGTATGATTTGCCATTTTTTTATTTTTTAATTAAACGTATATATACAAATTAAGGACATACCACTGCTATTGGAATGTCTGTTGTGCATGGTTCAACAAAAGCTGTTAAGCCATCAAGTGAAAATCTAAAACCTCCTATTTCTTGTTCATCATTTGCATTACATGAAAAAGGATATGTTTGTGCAGAATTAAAAGAAATATCTAAACCCGTTGTTCCTGATACTGAACTGCTATTAACATTTGTAGCAGCATTATTAAATGATGGTACAAATTGCCCTGATGTAACATGAGACACAATATAGTTTATGTGTGATGTATTAAGTCCAGCTGTTCCAGAGAATGCATTTTGTTCTGCATTTTTAGGAAGTGATATTAACAATGTTTTAGAAGAACTGATTTGAACATTAAAAGCTGCAGTTAAAATTGAACTGGTAACAGGTGAACTATCAATTTGAATTGGTCTTGCTGCAATTTGAAATTCTTTAGTATAATTATTATCTAGTGTTTCTCCAACCCCAATAATTGATGCTGGCAAAACTGAATTACCTTGGTTAAATGTTAGAGTTCCAGCAGTTGCTAGTACAACGGAACCAGGTCCTGCTGTAGCTGGTGTAACAGTAGTTGATAAATAATATGTATCAATATTTGGTCCAAATCCATATTGCCAAAGTAAAGGAGCTCCTGTTCCATCATCAATTGGAATGGTAACCAGTCCTCTAAAATGTATTAGATTTCCAATTCTTCTTGCTTGTGGTTTAAGAGTAAGAGTTGTAGGGCCTGTGTAATATCCAAAACCATCTAAGTCTATCCAACCTGTATCTAATATGTTTGCTGCAATAACACCAGTTGTTACAGTAACATCAATAGTATTAGTTGTACTACCTGTTATAACTGTAGTAGAACTATTGTAATCAAAGACATCACATAAAACTAACCAAATATTATTTATGGCATCTGCTACTGTATCATAGTTTACATCATCGACCCAAGTAACTAGTGAACCAAATGTACCTGGAGTACTCAACATTGGGGTTCCATCATTTACACATTTTCTACTTATTGCAGTATATAAATCTGCAACTTCTCCAAGTGCTGCAGTATACACACAGTAACCATTAGTATTATCATTTATTAATGCATCTAATACAACATTAATAGTTTGTGATGTTGCAGGATTTACAGGAGTACCATTTGAACTAACTCCAAGATCACAATCAGGAGTTAATGATGGAAGTGTAAATGTTGGTGGAGGTGTCTCCTCTAAAATAGTTACTCTAATATTTAGCGCATCAATCTGATCTTGTAAATCAGCAATTGATGCAATAAGATCACATATTTTGGTTGCAATCATTTGAACATAGTCAAGTAATTGCATTGTTGTAATTCCATTTTGAACAAAACAAGGTGCTACTGAGACTAAACAATCAGGACATTCAGAAGAAGACCTCACATCTGCTGGAATTCCTTGAAGTTCACATATCTTATCAATAAGTAATTGAATAAGAGCTTGAAAGTCTTTAGGACCACAAGTTGTTATCCCTAAACAAGTAAGATCATAATTTGAAACATTTGTTTGATCTAATAGAGTACATAGTTCAGTAGCTAATGCAGCTACTACATCAGATACAGAATCCCCCTGGCATATGCTTATACATGGGATATCCGGTCCCTGCCAAATAACACAGTTACTTGATATTGGGCTACACGGTCTATTATCTAGGTTTAGCGGCTTCATATTTTCTTCTATTTATAATATACAAATTAATTTTTACAATTGCAAGTAGAACAAGTATTTCCTATGTTACATCCACACTCACACTCTTTACAATTATAGTTTGGATCCTTTAATGCTTGAAGATCTATCAGTTCTTTTTTAATTAACCATTTATCATCTTCATCAGGACAACAATTAGTTATTCCATATCTTTCTTCAAGAGCAATCTTATATAAAATATCTGCAAATCTACATGTAATTTCATCATACTTTGCCGGTGTACATATAGGTGTATTATATCCTGGACGTATAGTTCTATTATTTATGAATGTAGGTTGCGGACAAACACCTTGTTGGCAATTTCCAAATGTTTCAATATATAAAAATTGACCTACTGGTAAATCAGGTAGAATCCATCTTTTTGCACATAGTTTTGAAGATGTTTCATTTACTAAAAGAGTTATGTCAACTTCATCATTTTCACAATCTATATAACTTATAGTTTTAGTAGTGGCTGTTAGATTAGTAATTTTAGAACATATACAGGGTGCATCAACATAACAATCTTCACAAGTTTCAAAATCTGAAACTACAACTACATTACTTACTTCAGTAAATACTCTTGTTTCTGTTACTTGCCAACAGTTATCACAATTTTCTATTTTAATAACCTGATCAACATATGCACTTAGATTACTAGTTGTGTATAGAATATTTGTTAGATCAAAACAATCTACTAATTTATAATATGTTGCTTCACATGCAGGACAACTATCAAATACAAAATCTACTACAATAGGAGTATCAGTTGGAGGAACCATATCAATTTGTTCAACCAAATAACATCCACAATCTATTTCAATAGTTTGACCAACATAGGCAGATAAATCTGTAGTTGTATAAAATTGTACTTGTTCTGTATCACAGTTCACTAATCTATATGCAACAACAGGAACACAAGTAGAGCAACTAGAATAAAAAGTAGTAACAATCACTTCTTGTGCACAATCACAATCATCTGTAATTTCAATTTCCCAACACCCTTCTTGCCCAACTATTTGAACTACATGGTCATTTAAATAATGTTGTGTAAGATTTGTTTGTGTAGTTATTGTTTCTCCTGTTTGACAGTTAGTTAATAAATAACATACTTCAGGACATTCTCCATTCACACAAGGAAGTCCTTGAACTACTTGATACTCACCAGGGGTCCCTGTTACCCAAGGATATACTCTTGAACAGAACTCAGTTGCAGTTGGATCCTTTACAACTTCATTATCACAATTAACATACTGAAGTTGTTCAACTGTACCAACTATATTGTAACACAAACATGGACAAGGCACAATTGCTATTGCATCAAAAATTACATCAACAGCATTTTGACAAGGAGTATCTTTTAATGTTACAAACCATGTACCAGTAATAGGTCCTGCTTGATTTGATATTGTTATATACTGACCTATATAAGCTGACAGATCTGTATTAGTATCAAAGAATGTTCCATCACAATTAATTAATGTATAACATGGTGGAGGAGGACATTCAGGACACTCACCCTCATAAAAATCGCAATCTTTATCAAAAGTAACTGAATAGATTATAAAATTAGCAGGAGGAGGTGGAGTAGGTAAGTTAATAAACTCATTAAAATCTATTTCAATAACCTCTACTAAATAACATGAGTTTATAAAACCCGGTGGTAATGGAAACAATGAACTTGGTGCAACTATACCACCATACTGCAAATAGTCATTTCCTTTAAATTCAAGAAAGTTGTCTTTATCACAACAACTTGAGAATATCATTTTTAAATATGGAGGTGGTGTTTGACAAGGCAAACAATCAGGACTTAAACATCCTGATGGTGCTAATGTAAAATCTGATACATCAGGTGACGATGGATAAGCACTAAAGTCTGTTCCTCTATATTCAATAATATAACAATAGTCTAGTTGAAAATTTACACCATTTATAATAGTAGGTACCCCACTGTAAACAAAGGTTCCGTTTAATGTTGATACAGCATTTGGAATATTGAATAAACCTACTTGATCACCATCACAACATGCAGTTATTCTATAGTAAGGTATACCAGCCATTATTTAGTATATTTCTTAATTTGTTGTTGTAATTCTTGTTCGTATTTCACTTTACAGTCAGCACAAACAGTGTGGCCATTTGATGCTTTCTTTTTTTGACATCCACAGGATAATTTTTTTCCACAATTAGGACATGCATTCATTTTTGTTGGTTTTTATGGTTTAACAATTTCTACATTCAAATTTATTTAAAAGTTTTACTGCATAGTTAAATAATGTCATACCTTCTTGATTTTCATGACATGTTTCAACTTTTGCTTTAGCTGCTTCTAAATACATTTTAATTAAATGAAGATCTCTTAGCTTTTGTTTTATTCTTGCAGGAGGATCACAATCTGAGATACTCAGATTACATAGAATCTTTTCATATCTATTCAGTGCACATGTGATTCTTAAATGATTGTATTCTACATAAACCTTACACTCCGGATCTATAGCATATTTAACACCATAAATCCCATCCGGAAGATTTGCATATGTACTACCACATCCTTCTGTTTGTAATCCAAAATCACATGCCGTTAGTGTGGGGCTTGATTCTGGTACAAATGATAACTCAGCAGTATTTTTAAATCCTGGTACAACTACATATAATCTAGGATTAAATACACTTACTAAAGGTGAATAAACACTTGTATCAAAAATTTTGAATACACAAGGATTAGATACAGTAGGTATCTCCAAACTTAATACATGATTTGCCATTTTTTTATAATAAAAAAGGAGAGGAGAAATAGACTCTCGCTCTCCTTTATGAGTTATTACTATGTACTATTAAGCTGGTAGTGGAACTAATGCAGTAGGACAGTTAGTACCTGTTACATTAGGTTCAGCATTACAAGTTGAGCAACCATTTAACCAAGTGTTAATAGTTTGCCAAACACCACCAAGAACATTAATATCTCCTTGGTCTACAATAAGTTCTACTAAGTATTGATCATTGTCAAATGTTCCAGTAGGATTGTAGAAACGCGGTACATTGTGAAGTAAGTAGACTCTGTCATATAGAGTATTTCTATCAATAAATCCATTACATCCTACAATTGCATCCCCTTGAGTAATCTCACGGATACGGAAGTCAGTTGAAAAGTAGCTTTGTCTGTAAGATTCTGACAAGATGTAATCTCTTGCTACAGTTTCTCCAGTACCATTTGCTTGTAATCCGTAACATTCTACACCAACACATAATGTATCAAATTCACATGGTGAACCTGTTAAATCTACTTCAGAAGCATAAAGTCTTACTGGCTCTAATTCATAGAAGTCAGAAACTTGGAATGTACAGTTACCAAACTTAGTATCAACATAAGCACCAGTTAAAGCTAAACCAGCACACATTGTGTTAGTATATACTTGCTCAACCCAATCTTCGTAGTGTGCATAAGTAACACCAGCAATAACTGGTAATAAAGATAAGTTAACATTATTTGGATAGTAGTATGTCCAAGTAACACCTGCGTTGTTTGTAAATGTAACAACTGGATATGCAAATGGATTTACAATTGGAGAGTTTAAAATTTGATTAGCCCAAGCAATATATACTTTACGTGGATCTACAGGAGTAGGTGCAATTGCATTAGGATCACAACATCCAGTATAACCTTCAAGAGTTAAGTAAGCATTGTGATTTAAGTATCTCATTGCAGGAGAACCTTTAACATCTAAACGAAGATAGTAAGTCTCACCACATAAGAACTCTTTACAACAAATACCTCCTGTTTCACCAGGATTGCTGCTTGAAGGTGGGTTAGCACTTGTCCAAGGAGTATATCCAACATGGATGATATAGTTAGATGGTGCATTAGCAGATACATACCAATACTTGCTTACATACTGAGGCTTGATAGTCTTAGTTTTGTTAGACTCTTGGTAACCTCCGTGGAATGGACCAATCTTATCTTTAGGATAGATTGAACCAGCAGCTAAGATTACATTACAACAATCAGCAGGAGCATCATCAACAAGGAAGTTGTCTGGATCAATAAATGTAATAGTACCAGCAGCAAGTTGGTAAGTTGTTGTTGCACCAGGTGCAGTAGGAGTACCCAATTGTACACCTGATAAGTTAGAAACTCCATTTGTTGCCAAAAGGACTTTTCTATAAGCGTGGTCAAAATAAGCCATTGTTTTTGTTTTTAGTTAATAAATAAATATACTATAATATAGTAAAAAGTTTTTAATTATACAAATTATTTTAAGAAAAGTAATTTGTATTTGGTTGAGTTGATTGCATCTTTTACAAGATCTAAATTATTTACAATCTCAGAATAGGGTAACATTCCTTGCAATTTATTAATCATTGCATACAACTCTCTTAAATATGCAACACCATCAGAAACATCATCTATTGTTCTTGGGGCAATATCTTTTAATGTTAAAATTTTCTCAGCAACACCCTGATAACCTTCAACCAAAGTATCTGCATGTCCTGACAAACCATCATAAAAATCTCCAATAGCAATATGAGCAGCATATGAACCGGGACCAGTTACTTTAAGATGTAACTTATGAAAACTATTTCTAGCATTCATTAATTCTACGGCACATGCTGCAACCATTGTATCCAATGAACTACCACCCACACCTGTATCAGGAGTTGGTTGTGGTTTAGATGGTTCTGACTTAGGTTGAGTTACTGTAACCTGTGGTCTACTAATTGTTTTAGCAGGCTCAGGATTTCTTTTTAATACTCTTGGTTTTTGTTCCATAATTAGTTATTTCTTTCTGCACCGTCTGTACCTCTAGAGAATTGATTTCCTGATTCAATGTCTCCAGCAATAACACTTGCTGCCTCATCAATTATTAATTCAATTATGTCATCTTTAAATTCACATGGTACATTTATTGGAGATGATACACCGGTATACGGATCTATACAGTTGGCAATTTGAATTTTAATGGGTTGTCTGTAATAGATTAGATCAGCTTCTTCAATATCAAATTCTCCATTTGTATAAATGTTTACATCTCCTCCTTTTAAGGTAGCAAATGTTTCAGCCCAATCAAAATTAGGTTGTTTAGCTTTGTCTCTTAGAAGTTGATTAAGGTTTCCTTCTTCTGCAAGATATACAGTCATTCTTCTCTTATTACAACAATCTTTTTTTGCAAAGACATCTACTCTTTTCCATTGAAGGTAATCTTGCGGCAAACCTCCGTCATAATAATATTGTTTATCTGCAATATTCAACTGATACGTTAGAAGTAAAATCTGTAAGTCATCTTTCCTTCTAGTAGATCCCTCATCACCCTCCTTAGTTAAGTTAATACCATGTAATTGTCTTCTAGCCCATTCTACCTGAGCTTTATTAAATGCCTCAACTATTTGCCAACACTCTATATTATCATAGTCTTGACTATCAAGTTTATTGAGTCTTTCTTTAATCTTTACAGTTATAGTACTATTTAACATTTCCTATTATTTCTTACGCATTTTACCTAATGTAATTGCAAGTCTTGCTCTTTGTCCAAGTTTACCATCTTTTTTTGCAGCAGCAGCTAATTTAGCTTTAGGGATTTTTTCACCTTCTTTAACTCCAAGAGATTTTCTTAAAGCACCTGGTTTTTTAATTGCCCCTTGTATCCACTTCTTTTCTGCCATGGTTACTTTCTTTTACGTACATTCTTTTTAGCAGCTGTTATAATATCTGCTCTAGTAATTTTATTTTTAGGTGCGGTCATTGCTGCAAGTTTAGCATTTTTAGTTGCTCCACCTTTTTTAGCAAAACCATATTGACCAGATGTTCCTAGATTTTCATTCATAACACCAACTTTACTAAGTGCTGTTTGACCACCAGATTTCATCTTTACTTTGCCACCACACTTCATACACATTTTTTTCATGACTATACTTTTTAATTTAACAATTCCATTTTCTTAAAGACTTGTTGATTCTAGAGTTAGGATCATTAGCTGTCTTTGAACTTGTTAGTTTTTTCTTCATTCCCGACATTCTTGCACAGAAACTCTTTCTTCTTCCAGCAGCTTCACTTCCAGCTTTAAGTTTAGAGGGTTTAGTAGTTACTGCTGTCTTAAGTTTACTTCCAGGGTTAGCTGCTCTATAAGAAGCTACTCCTTTAGCATTAAGACCACCTTCTGGATTCTTACCTTCTTTACGTGTCCAAGCAGGAGTAGAACCACCTTTCTTATAAGTTTCATATTGTACATCAGATCTAACTTTTTTACCACCGGTTACTAACTTTTTAGTTTCTTTTTGTGATGTCCAATCTCCATCTGCATTTCTTTTTACAACTTGTTTATCTACATATTTAATTCTAGGCTCATCCTTTGTTCTATATGTAATATCTTTTTCTTTACTAACCCCTTTTTTTGTAAGTCTGTTATATAAAGTAGTTTGTATATTTTTACCGTAT
>Ga0181339_1000094_pt1 | contig 31187 bp, 52 predicted proteins | sample Sp13VDMM110DD_FD_130101 | JGI IMG/M metagenome (GOLD analysis project Ga0181339, IMG submission 130101) | Freshwater viral communities from Lake Michigan, USA - Sp13.VD.MM110.D.D | ecosystem: Environmental > Aquatic > Freshwater > Lake | place: USA: Michigan | collected 2013-04-23 | reverse complement strand
TCCACACTGACACCGCCCCTCGGCCCTTGTGAATATCTCCAACCGCTGCTTTTTGGTGAAGGACTTGCGCGGGTGGATTTCGACCGGTTCGCGGTTCATTCCGGCGACAACTCAATAAACAGCCTCCCACCCTTGGCAGGCATACAAAAGACGACTGTAGGGGCGTTGAAGGTGCTATCATCCACGCCAAGCGCCTCTGCCATGCCGTCCAGAAGCGCCTTGCAAGCTGCGATGACGTTATCGGCGTCTGGCCTGTTTGCCGTGCGAGGATGGACCAGCAGACGGATATTCATCCGGCCTTCAGGCTTTGGAACCTTGGCTGCCAGTGTCGCTGTATATGCCCAAGCCCGAGCCTTTTTGACGGCCCTAGCTTTGGCCATGAAGTGAGGCCGCGAGTTTGGCCACAGGTCTTTGGCAGGGAAAGGCAGTTCGATCATTGTGCGGCCCTCATCTTCCAGATCGCTAGATCAAGCCCGGAAGGCGAGACGCGGTAGTAATCCGCACAGCCCTTCAGCGACCAGCCGCATTCCAGCTTCCGCCAAGCGTTCACAGCCATCCAGCGTGATGCGGTAGGGGGAGGGGTCATGGCTTCGGCCATTCCATCACACGGACAATGCTGTACTGTTCGCTTGCCAGACTGATAAAAAACATCACGGCAAGCGTCAGAATCCACGGCACGTCGCCAAGGGCCGGAATGCCGAAGTGGGAGGCTAGGCGGTCATCAGACCCATACCAGACACCCAAGGCAAACACTGGCTTGAGGATCGAGAAAATCAGCCACTTCATTTTCCGCTCTCCAGCCGCATTTCCTCGGTCTTCAGCGCCTTGATTTCAGCGTAGATGCCCGAACGCTTGGTTTTCTGCCGGATGGCCTTTGCCAGCTCGTTTTTCAGCGTGTCACGTTCACGGGCGATTTGAGCGAGGCGTTCGTTCTTGCGCTTTTCCTCGGTGTAGAAGGGGTGGTTAGGGAAATTGTCGCAGAGCAAACCGAGGGCGATTTGTGGGTCTTCGGCCCTCTTAAAGAACCCATAACGCTGGATAAGGCGGCGGATTGCGTTAAGCATCATTCTCTCCCTTAGCTTTCATGCGAGCGCGAGCGCGGTCGATGATTTGTTTCGCCCATTTGGCGTGAACCTTGGCCTCTTCGCGGTGGTCGCTGGCCGCTTGCAAATGATGCGCCAGCGCAGCCCGCTCAACAGGCGACAGGTGGTTAAGGTAAGCTTTTTCAGTCATGGCCAGAACGCTACCCGACAACGGACGGCGTGACAATAGCGAAAATGACGCGAAATAATCGCTTGACGGTCTGGCTGCTGCTGTGGCTATATGTGTCCAACAAGGGAGAGACACATGACCGCTACATACAAACAAGTTCAGCAAATCCGCGCCGAGGCGATGGCCCGCGTCATGAACAAAAACTTGCCGTTTGATGTTCGGATGCGCTCGCGGGAAACCGTGCAACTTTGTGACGAACGCCTTGCAGCGGAGGGAGTCAAATGAACATCGACCAGCCCCATTCCAGTCCGTTTGAGCGCGCTATGCTGCTGCGCTGCTACAAGTCGGCCCTCCGCAATCTCCGCACGGCCTATTGCTGGGATACGCGTCTCGACAACCTCAAGAGCGCGGAGCAATGCCGTAAGAAGCTGCTGGGCCTTCGCCTGTCAGTCGCTGACTACGATTACCGGCCCGTTGAGGTTTCCGGTAGCTTCCGGAGGATTGGCTGATGGCCGATGAATCGCCGTTCGTTCCTGTCGCGGGTCAGTCGTTTAGTTGTCAGCAAGATTGGGTCAATCGGGCAATGCGCGCCTTGACCTCGCACCCACACTACAAAAACACAGAGCATGGCGACGACGCAGGCTGGCGGGGGCCACATTTCACCGCCCTATGTTTCGATCAGGCCGGAAATCGGATGCGAAACGGCGGCGACTTCATGCGCGCCACAGATGACGGCACATACCCGGTTTGGTGGGTTTGGCCAGACCAGATCGAAGAGTTGCTTCGTGAAACCAACATCACAGGAGCGGGGAAATGAGCGCCGCACATACGCCTTCGCCGTGGCTTTGGTCTGGCGACGAACTGATCGGCTCAAACGGAAAGCGGGTCATCGAGACAATCCCATACGAGGGAATGTGGATTGACCCAGAATGTGATGACGCCCGCCTGATCGCCGCCGCTCCTGATCTGCTGAGCGCCCTTATCATCTTGTTGCACTACGACGAACAAGACGCCGCGTGTGTGCCAACCTCTGCTCACCTTGACGCACAGGACGCAGCCCGCGCCGCAATCGCCAAGGCGACCGGCCAATGACTGACGTTATTGATTCCATGCGCGGCCTCCGCAATCAGACCCTGACATTCGAGCAAGTTATCTCCGGATTGACCTGTGAGATAGGCCGTGTCGAGCGGCTTACCGATCTAACGCCTGACCAGATCGCCCGCCTCTGGTCCGCCACATCAAGACTAAGCAAAGCAGCACTAGCGAAGGGGAAGAACGATGCGCAGCCTTGATGAGATTCTGAAAAAGCATCTTGAGGGCGCGGTCAACGAAGGAATGGCTCTTGGCTTTCAGATGGCGATTGACTGCCTGAACTCAGCCAAGGGTCGGACGGCTCCTGAAAACCAAACGTGGGACACGGCGATAGCGTTTCTGTCGCTGGCCAAGACTGACGTTGAGGCGGCTAAAGATGACTGACCGTCCACTCATCATCTTCCGCGAAGGCCAGCTTTGGAAAGACCACGGAGGCCACTACTACCCCGCATCCCGGTTTAGCGTGGTGATGACACGGGAGACATTTCTAACCCGCCCCGGCCCTGATGCTGAACGCTATGCTAAAGAGTGTCAGAAGGCCCTCAATCAGTACGAAGAAGCGCAACGCGCGGCAATGGAGGAAGCCAAGTGAGTGAGACAATGCGGATTTGGGACGCGCTGTCCAAAACAGACCCGGCCCACACTAAGGGCTTCAAGCGCGCTGGTGGGTTCTCTGGAACCGCCGTTAAGCCCATGTGGGTCATCAAGCGGCTTACCGAAGAGTTCGGGCCATGCGGCGAAGGATGGGGGATCAATGAGCCTTCATTCCAGATCGTGCCGGGCAATAACGGTGAGGTGCTGGTTTACTGCACGGTTTCGGGCTGGTGCGGCGCAACGGCTAACGTCGTGTGGGGCGTCGGCGGCGATAAGGTCGTGACCTACATCAAGGCCAACGAGCAATACAACCGGCCTGAGCGGTGGGAGAACGATGACGAGGCTTTCAAAAAGGCGTTCACGGACGCAATCATGAACGCCTTTAAGTTCCTCGGTGTCGCGGCTGACGTACACATGGGCCTGTTTGACGACTCGAAATACGTTCAAGAGGTCAAGGCTGACTTTGCCGAACGGCTGAAAGGCAACGGCGGCGTAAGCCCAGAAGGCGAGGACTGGTACGGCTGTAACGGCGAGGCCGGAATGTCCGCTGCCAAGGCCAAGGCAGAGGGGCTGGGCGAGACGTTCGACGGCTGGCTTTCCGCTGTCGATATTATCCCGACAATGGAAGTCTGGAAGACGTGGTGCCGCGACCATGACGACGTAATCAAAACCCTGCCGCGTGGCTGGCGGGTTCAAATCCGCGAGGCTGTCGATGCCCGCAAGAAAGAACTTGGAGCCGCCTAAATGACTGACGCGATAAACTCGGGAATGCTGCAATCGTTCATGGAGCGCCTTGAGCGTCTGGACGATGACAAATCCGCCGTGTCCGCTGATATGAAAGAGGTCTTTGCGGAGGCCAAGGGTGCGGGCTACGACACCAAAATCATGCGCAAGGTGCTGAAGCTGATTAAGCAAGACAAGGCCAAGCGACAGGAAGAACAGACGCTTGTGGACTTGTATCTGCAAAGCGTGGAGGGCTAAGAATGAAACAGATCACGATTGCAGGCCGCGTCACCAAAGACGCAGAGGTTTGCCAAGCCGGGCAGGATAACGTCTGTGGCTTCTCGGTTGCCGTCGATGACCGCCAAGGCCGCGAGAAAACGGCCATCTTCTTTGAGTGCTCGATTTGGGGCAAGCGCGGTGATTCGCTCGCTCCCTTCCTGCTCAAAGGAACGCCGGTTACGGTGTCGGGCGATCTGTCGCGCCGTGAACATGACGGGAAGACCTATCTCGGTATCCGGGTCGATCAAGTCACGCTGCAAGGCGGCAAGAAGGCCAGCGACGCCGACGAAGGCTATAGTGGCCCCGCTGGACGCGCTTCGTTGCCGACTGATGGCCGCGACGACCCCCTGCCGTTTTGATGTCTGATAGAGCTGTAGTCACGCTCCGAACGCAGGCCGACAGGGACAAAGCCTCTCGGTGGTGTCAGGGCGTGGCTACAGGCTCAAAGGTAGTCTTCCACGGCCCATCTCGGAGCATCCCCCAAAATGACGCGCTACACGCAGCCATTGGCGACATTGCCAGACAGAAAGATTATCATGGCGTCAAACTCCCGGTCAGGGATTGGAAGCTGTTGTTTCTGGACGCCTTGGACGCAGAAATCAGGCTGCTACCCAGCCTCGACGGCAAACGGTTCGTCAGTGTCGGCAAATCCACATCGGCACTAAGCAAGGAAGAGTTTAGCGGCCTCCTGTCTGTGGTTTATGCGTGGGGGAACGAGAACAATATCGAATGGAGCGACAAGCCCGATGAATGACCCGCACGACGGCCTATACGCTGTCCGCTCCTATTCCTGCGAGAAAAGCCGCGAAGCCCGCGACCGATGGCTGGCCTTCAGAAACTCCCAAGGGATGCCTGTTGTCCAGCATCTTGATCGGTTCGACGCTGTGCCAAATGCCTTCGCGAAACAGTGGGCGGCGATGCGAAATAGGACTTGACGGCCTATAACGTCTAGGCCATATTGTCCTCATTCAAGGGCGTGTTGCCCGGATGGAGAAGACAGATGGCCAGCCCTCACCTTTCAGTCGAAATCGATCCCGAGAAGGTCCGCGCGACCTACGAGTGGGTTGTCGAGGAAATGGACGGCGACGAGATCGTGGAGTGCTACTATTGGGAAACACGCACAGAGGCCGTTCAGTGCGCCTCCCATATCCGAGCTAGCGGCGGGGCCTTCGACTTCGGCGTTTGCTACAGCCGGGGCAGCGACTGCGACGGCGAGATGGATCGCCAGTACGCCTATTGCCCGCGCAATACGATGACCGGGCTTCCGACAGAGTTTGACGGCGGGCGGGCCGTTCCCAAGCGGTTTCTCGCCGCATGACCCCCGAAGCCTTCCGCGCTCACCTCGTCCGCGTCGGCTACAACCAGACGCAGTTCGGGCGCTTCATTGGCTATTCGGATAGATCAATAAGGCGGTTTGCTGCTGGTACTGATCCTGTTCCGTTGGTCGTTCAAAGACTGCTTGTCTTGATGAGAGATAGAAAGGCTTAAGCCATGACTACGATGCTGGAGAAGGCTGCAAGGGCGCTTTACGCGCGCAAAACAGCGGAGCCGTGGGAGGCGGCGACGGCCCGGATGGCGCGGCTAGGGATCGACAAGCCATCCAACAACCAAGAGGCCGCAATCAACGACGCCCGCGCTGCCCTTCAAGCTATAAGGGAGCCAGACAACGAAACCGCGTGGGCGTTGGCGACCGCATCGGGGACGATGAACAAAAACCGTGCCGCGCAGGATTGGGCCGCCATGATCGACGCAATCCTGAGCGAACCCGCCAACCCTTGACCCGCCAAGCCCTCTAGGGCATCATCATCCCCGCTCTAAGGCCCCGCTACGGCTTAAGCCTAGACGCAAACCACGGAGATGCAGATGGCCGGTCTAGGCCGACCTTCTGACTACACGCCGGAACTGGCGGACGAAATCTGCACAAGGCTCGCTAACGGGGAATCGTTGCGGGCTATTTGTGCTTCTGATCGTGATGATTGGATGCCGTCCATCGGCACAATCTTGCGGTGGGTTAGCGAAAAGCCTGAGTTTCGGGAACAATACGCGAGAGCAAGAGAAGTTCAGGCCGAGACGCACGCTGATGAAATCGTAACCATCGCTGATGGTGTGTCGTGTGCCGACCCTAGCGCGATTGACGTTGCCCGTGACAGGCTACGGATTGACGCTCGCAAGTGGGTTGCGTCCAAACTGCTGCCCAAGAAGTACGGCGACAAGCTGCAACAGGAAGTATCTGGACCTGACGGCGGCGCTATCGCGGTCACATGGCTGAAACCAGAGTAATCCCCTACGCCCCTCGCCGGGTGTTCCTGCCGTTCCACAACCGAACGCAACGCTTTGCTATCGGCGTGGCTCACAGGCGCTGTGGGAAGACGGTGGCTTGCATCAATGACATGATACGCAATGCGGTGGTCTCCGATAAGCCAAACTATCGTGCGGCCTATCTCGCGCCGTATCTGAAGCAGGCTAAGGACGTGGCATGGGAATATCTGAAACGGTACAGCCAGCCGATCTGGGCCAAGCCTCCGAATGAGTCGGAACTGTACGTCGAACTGATCGGCGGCAAGCGCATCAAGATTTATGGGGCTGACAACCCGGATGCCCTTCGTGGTGGCTATCTGGATGACGCCACGCTGGACGAGTACGCGGATATGTATCCCGGCATCTTCGGCTCAATCATCCGCCCCATGCTGGCAGACCGTCAGGGAACAGCAACGTTCATCGGCACGCCTAAAGGCCGCAATGCCTTCTTCGACCTGTTTGAGCGGGCCAAGGGTGACCCTGATTGGTTCCCGTTCTTCCTGCCTGCGTCTGAGACAGGCATCTTGCCGCAAAGCGAACTGATCGCCGCTGCTAGGGAAATGACGCCAGAGCAGTATGAGCAAGAGTTTGAGTGCAGCTTTGAGGCGGCAATCATCGGCGCTTACTACGGTAAGGATATGGCTGAGGCTGAGAGAGCCGGGCGTATCACGGATGTTCCGCATGATCCCGCGCTGCCCGTCTATACGACGTGGGACCTTGGCATTGGAGACAGCACGGCAATCTGGTTCTGGCAGGCACATGGCCCAGAGATACGGGTGATCGACTTCTATGAGGCCAGCGGCGAGAGCATTGAGCATTACGCCAAGGTCTTACAGGCCAAGCCGTATCGCTATGAAGCCGATTGGGTTCCGCATGATGCGAGGGTGCGCGAACTAGGCACCGGACGAACGCGGATTGAGACAATGGCGGGCCTGAAGCTCAAGCCCAAGCTGGTTCCGTCGCACAAGGTACTAGACGGGGTGAACGCTGCCCGTGTCCTGTTCCCACGCATCTGGTTTGACCGGGACAAGTGCAAGGCCGGGCTTGAGTGCCTGCGCCAGTATCGAGCGGACTATGATGAGAAGGCCCGCGTGTTCCGTGATGCGCCTAAGCACGATTGGACTAGCCACGCTGCGGACGCCTTCCGATACCTTGCGATGGCCTATCGGGAGATCAAGCCGGAAGTCAAAGAGGCTGAGAAGCCCTTGCGCGGCGTTCGTGATATGACGTGGAATGACTTGCTGGATAACCAGCCCCGACAGTCAGGCTATGAGCGCGCATGATCGTTCTATCGACAAGCGGTCCCGCGCACGATACATTCCCGCGAACGCTTGCGAGGGGCCATGCTTCCCGACGAACCCGATAATCTGGCTGGTATTGCCCTTGTCTCCAAGTGGATTGACGAAATCGGCTTGTCTGAGCGCGAGCTTCAACCGTTCTGGAAGTCTGGCGACGCCATTGTGCGCCGCTACAAGAATGAGAACCGCGACAGGGGCGGCGGGCGTCCGTCTGCTGGTTATGCCAAGCGGCGTTTTGCCGTGCTGTGGTCTAACGTCTCGACCCTTCAGCCCGCTATCTACGCCAAGCAGCCTAAGCCAATGGTTGACCGGCGCTATCGGGATGAAGACCCGGTGGGCAAGGTCGCATCGGACGTTCTGGAACGCGCGCTAGGGTTCAGCCTTGACCAGTACGACTTTGATGGCCGGGTGAAGCTGTGCGTTCTGGACTATCTGCTGCCGGGCCGTGGTCAGGTGTGGGTGCGCTACATCCCGCACATGGAAAAGCTCAACGCTGAGGATGACCCGGAGCTAGGCGAGGGTGAGGAAGACGCTGACCGCAACGAAGTCGGAGAGGTTGGCGAAACCGTCGTCTATGAGGAAGTCCAGTGCGACCACGTTGCGTGGAAAGACTGGCTGACGAACCCGGCCCGTGAATGGGCGGAAGTTCGGTGGGTGGCGCGGCGCGTCTATATGACGAAAGCTGAACTGACGGAACGCTTCGGCGCTGAAATGGCGAAGAACGTCCCGATCACCACGACCTCGACCGGCTCTGACACGGCGACGGATGCTCAAAAGCAAGCCAACCAGACTGGCGAGGTTTACGAGATTTGGGACAAGCCGTCAAAGACCGCCTATTGGGTGTGCAAGGGCTATACCAACGGGGTTCTCGACCAGCGGGAAGACCCGCTTGGGCTTAACAACTTTTTCCCATGCCCGCCGCCTCTGAACGCCACGACGGGCAACGACAGCACGATTCCGGTTGCGGACTATGTGCAGTATCAGGATCAGGCCGACGAACTGGACGAACTGACGGCCCGCATTGGCAAGCTGCAAGATGCACTGCGGATGGTGGGTGTGTATGCCGGTGAAGCCAACCGAGAGCTTCAGTTGGTGTTCTCGCCGGGCAATGAGAACAAACTCATCCCGATTGATACGTTTGACCTTTGGAAAGAAAAGGGTGGCGTCCGTGGCCTGATTGAGTGGGTGCCGGTGGATATGGTCATTCAGGTGCTGAAGGGCTGCTATGAGGCGCGCTCGCAAGTCCTAAACGACATTTACCAAATCACGGGCCTGTCTGACATTATCCGGGGTGAGAGCAACCCGAGTGAGACTGCTACGGCGCAACGGATCAAAGGCCAATGGGGTTCGTTGCGGGTTCGTGACCGTCAACGGGATTTGCAGCGGTTCTGCCGTGACGCAATCAGGCTGAAAGCTGAGATTATCGCGGAGCATTTCAGCATTGATACGCTGAAGGCCATGACGAATGTTAAACTGCTAACGGCGGCTGAGAAGGCGCAGATTGAGCAGATCATGCCGCGGATCCAGCAAGCGGAACAAGCGGGAATGCCTATCCCGCCCGGCATGGCCCCGCCTCCTGAAATGCTGGCGCTTATGAAAGAGCCGACGTGGGACGACGTGCAAGCCCTGCTGAAGAACGACGCGCTGCGTTCGTTCCGCATTGACGTTGAGACAGACAGCACGGTCGAGCCTGATGAGAACGCAGCTAAACTGGCGTTTACCGAGTTCACGGGCGCGGTGGTCGGGCTGATGTCTGCTGCGGCTGGCATCGTGCCTACAGCCCCCTATACGGCTCCGCTGTTTGCGGAAATCCTGAAGCAAGGTGCGCGCACGTTTAACGTCAGCCGGTCGATGGAAGGCGTGATTGATAAGGTGTTTGAGCAAGCTGAGGCGCAACCGCCTGCTGCGCCTCCGGGGCCTCCCCCGCCTGAACCGCCCGATCAAAGCGCGATACAGGTTGAGCAACTGAAGTCGCAGACGGCTCAAATGCAGGCGCAGATCGAGCAACAGCGTACCCAAATGGAAGGCCAGCTTGGCATGGCTGAACTGCAACTCAAAGGCCAAGAGCTATCGGTGAAGGCTGCGGCCCTCTCCCGTGACCCAACCCCGCAAGGGATTGCGTGATGACGCAGCAGGGATTGAGACAAGCCAGCGCGCGGGAAATCAGCCTGACGCCGACCGCGAATAGCTACAACGGCGATGTAAGGCTAATGATTGAGGCGGAAATCACCGTTCCGGCTGGCGCCACCTTCAATGAGGCTCAACTGCTTTGGATTAATAGCCGGTTGAGCGCGAGTTACACAAACTTGACCGAGGCCATGCAAGCGTTTGCGGAAAGCCAAGGGTTTGATAACTGGTCGGCTATGGGAACGTTTGCCGTATGAGTCGGGCGACCTATCGCATCTGCCGGGCGTGTGGGGATATGCACGAAGTCTCGGAATGGCCGCGTGAGTGCCTAGAGCAGTTTCGCAAGGCACGGTCTAGTCTGCCTATGCCCGCAATCCGATCGGACGGTATGGACCCGATCCTGAACCATGCGGACGGGCAAATGTACGACAGCCGTTCCGCCTATTACCGGGGCGTGAAGGATGCGGGATGCGAGATTGTCGGCAATGAGAAGCTGACTGCCCCTGCGCCAAAGGAAATGTGCGAGCGCGAGCTTAAGCAGGATATTTCAAACACATACGACCAGTTGGAGGCTAGGTTATGAGCGATATGGAAGACGACATTCGGGCTGCTTATGAGACGCTTGCGGATGATGCGCCGGAACCGGCAAAGGAAGTGGTGGTAGCGCCTGAAGCTATCATTGCTGAGGCTCAACCAGCCCTAGAAGCTGACGAAAAGTCCGCAGACGAACGCGAGCGCGGGCCAGACGGCAAGTTTATTGCAAAACCGGCTGAAACGGTGCAAGATACGCCCGACCAGCCCTCGGAAGCAGTCGCGGACCCTGCTGTAAAGCTCGCCATCCGCGCCCCGGCTTCATGGTCAGTTGCGGCTAAGGCCGGGTTTGACGCTCTACCTCCTGAAGTGCAACAGGCCGTTGCAAAGCGGGAGCAAGAGATCGACCACGGACTGCGGCGCAAGTCGGAGGAAGTGAAGCGGTACGAACCGTTGGAACAACTCATTGCCCCGCGTCGCGCTGTATGGGCGGCTCAAGGGATGGATGAGGCTTCGGCAATCAAGACGCTGCTTGCGGCTCAAGATTTGCTAGAGCGCGATCCACGGCAGGGGCTAGAGTTTCTGGCCCGTTCGTATGGCGTGAGTTTGAATACGGCCCAGCCGCAGGGACAGCCTCAACAGGCCCAGCCCGCACCGGACAGCCATCCAGAGATTGCCTTCCTGAAGCAGCAACTCCAAACCCTGCAAAGCCAAGTCCAAGAGGCGCAAACCGCGCCTTTTAAGAGCCAGATCGACGCCTTCCAGAACGACCCTGCCAATCTGTATTTTGAGAACGTCCGCGATGACATGGCGGTCCTCTTGCATAACGGTAAGGCTGCGGACCTGAAGGAAGCGTATGAAATGGCTTGTTGGATGAGGCCAGACATTCGCCCGTTCCTGCAAACGACGCAGGCCCCGGCGGTGGATACGCAAGGCAAGGCGGCGCAAGCGAGGCGGGCGGCAGTCAGCGTCACCGGATCACCGGGTCAAGCCGCGATTCACCGATCAAATGGCACCATTGAGGGCGACGCTCTTGCAGCTTGGGACGAGCTTGCAGGAAACGCCTAAAGGAAAGTTAAATGGCATCCCCTAACCTTACTGAACTGGCCACCACCACCCTGCGTTCGCGCACGGGAAAGCTGGCCGATAACGTCACGAACAACAACGCGATTCTGTCGCGTATGAACAAGCGCGGCACCATCAAGCCGGTGTCGGGTGGCCGCACTATCCTTCAGGAACTAGAATACGCCGAGAACGTCACTTACCAGCGTTACTCGGGTTACGAAGTCCTGAACATTTCGCCTAGCGACGTGTTCACGGCTGCTGAGTTCGACTGGAAGCAGATCGCGGTGAACGTCACGATCAGCGGCCTTGAGCAAATGCAAAACTCGGGCAAAGACGCCATCATTGACCTGCTGTCCTCGCGCATCAAAAACGCGGAAAAGACCATGCAGAACGGTGTGGCTGAAGACCTGTACTCCAACGGCACTGCGTCCGGTGGGAAGCAGATCGGTGGCCTGCAACTGCTTGTGGCTGACGACCCGACCACGGGAACCGTTGGAGGCATCAACCGTGCCACTTGGAACTTCTGGCGTAATCAGAAGTTCAGCGCGACCACGGACGGCGGTTCGGCTGCTACGGCGGCTAACATCGTGCGGTTTATGAACACGCTGTACCGCAACTGCTCGCGTGGCACCGACAAGCCCGACCTGATTCTGGCCGATGACAACTATTTCGGCCTGTACGAGTCGGCGCTTCAGGACATTCAGCGCATCACTCAGAACAACGAGGCTGACGCTGGCTATGTGTCCCTGAAGTACAAAGGGACCGACGTTGTGTATGACGGCGGTTACGGCGGCGCTTGCCCGGACAACCACATGTATATGCTCAACACCGGGTATATCCATTGGCGTCCGCACGTTGAGCGCAACATGGTTCCGCTGGAAGACGTGCGATCCATCAACCAAGACGCAATGGTGAAGCCCATTGTGTGGATGGGCAACATGACCCTGTCCAACGCCTTCCTCCAAGGCGTTCTCTTCCAAACCTGATCCCCCTAGAAAGGAGCTACTAAAATGGCATCCACTGCCGCTACGGTCTTTGCGACCACTCCGACCTTGGGGATCGACCTCGACTCCAAGTCGTCCACTCCGGCCTTTGCCGCAAACACGTCCATTCGGGCGAATGATGCGCGTCTGCACGTTTACGCCCGTGCTTCGGAGGCCCTTTCTTCGACTGCAACCATCCTGATCGGTACTGCCGGTTCCGCGTCCTCGGATTCGGGTTCGGCTGGCTTCACGGTCAACACCACGGGCGGCGTTGCTGCTGGCCAGTATTTCTGGGCCAAACAGACCGCCCTCTAGCGCCTGTCCCTGATCCTAGCCTCCACTGGGGTTAGGTGATAGCTTAAGCGGCCTCTCGCGTTTGTGGGGGGCCGTTTTTGCATTGGAGGATGCGTGATTAACGTCGTCAGTGTCCGCGTTGGCACCAAATACCCGATTGAGTACGTCACCCGCCTTCATGACGGCATCGCCCGCCATCTGGCCGAGGAACAGCGCCATTGGTGCCTAACGGACGACCCGGACAGCCTGCCGGAAGGCATTACGGCCATTCCGCACGAATCATGGTTGCCGGGCTGGTGGGCTAAAGTCGGCTTGTTTGCGCCGTATATGCCGTGGCCTCTTGGCGCGGAGGTTCTCTATATGGACCTCGACGTATGCGTTACGGGCCGTCTTGAGGGTTTGCCGCACGGCATCATTCAGGACTGGCATTGGCCGACCTATAACAGCAGCGTCATGCGCTGGCGTCATGGCGAACACCGAGACATTTTTGGCCGGTTTACATCAGACGTAATCGACCGTCCTACGGAGAGTCTTCAGGGCCTTCTCCCTGCCGGACAGATCAACGGCGGCGATCAAGAGTGGATTAGTCAAGTCAGCGCATGGGAGACGTTCCCGCCTGAATGGTTCGTCTCGTATCGCAATGCCGTTGCATGGCCTCCTGAGACGGCTAAAGCTGTCATATGCCACGGCGAGCCTAAGCCTGAAGCTATCACTGACGGTTGGGTTCCGGGTGTCTGGAAGGTTGGCGGGTTTACGGCCATGCCAGAACTGAAGGGCATGAACGTAACGCATGACTTTGCCTATGCGAACGTGCGGGCCAACGTTCTGCGTGACGTGCCGTGGTTCTCAGGCTTTGGCGAGCAAGAGAAGGGCTGTGTCATCGTTGGCGGTGGTCCGTCGCTTGCGGGCAGCGTAAAGGCAATCAAAGACCACAAGCGCCGGGGTCTAAAGGTCATCACCGTAAACAACGCACTGCGGTTCCTCATGGAACGGGGCGTGACGCCAGACGCACACGTCATGTTGGATGCGCGGGAAGAAAACCTGCCAATGGTGGAAAACGCGCCAAAAAGTGTGCGCTATTTTCTAGCCTCGCAGGTTCATCCGTGCGTGTTTGACGCGCTTTCAGGGCATGATGTTGTTCTGTGGCATAACGCGATGGGTTCGGGTGACGAACTCATGGAGATTATCAAGCCGTGGTTTGACGAAGGGCCTAACCAGCGGCCTTGCGTTCTAGTCCCCGGTGGCGGGACTGTGGGGCTTCGCGCAATCAATCTGGCATGGCTGTCGGGGTACAAGAAAATCCATCTGTACGGCTTCGACAGTTCGTATGCTGAAGGCAAGCATCACGCCTATTCGCAAAGCCTCAATGACGGTGAACCGACAATGGAAGTCGTGTTAGCCGACAAGCGGTATCTGTGTGCCCGCTGGATGATTAGGCAGGCAATGGAATATCAGCAGCAAGCGCTATATCTTCGTGAGCGAGGCGTGAAAGTTATAGCGCATGGGACTGGGCTGATTCCGGCGATGGGAAGGCTATTGGCATGATTTGGGCAGGCGCGCTTTTGGCTATCTGGTTGCTGTGGCTTCTCATTGTCGGCATCTTTGTGAACACGCGCCGATGAAACAGATAGATGGCCTTTGGTGGCCTGATTTTGACGTGCGCTGCCGCAACGCGGTGGTTAGCGAGTGCGCGGCGGCTATGCCTGTCGTCTTGCCGATGGTGGCTGAAAAGCGCGTCTGCGTTCAAGCTGGCGGAAATGTGGGTGTTTATCCCCTTGCGCTGGCCAAGGTGTTTGATCGGGTCATCACGTTTGAGCCTGATACGGACAACCTTGATTGCTTGGTAGCCAACGTCACGGCGGAAAACGTTACCACCTACTATGCCGCTCTTGGTTCTGAGGTCGGGACTTGTGGCGTCCTTCGCATCGACACGGACAACTGCGGTTCACACAAGACGCTGCCGGGCGGATCGGTTCCGGTATGGGCCATAGATGACTGGAACCTAGATCAATGCGATCTGATCTGGCTGGACATTGAAGGCGCGGAAGCGGACGCAATCAAAGGCGCACTAGCGACAATTGAGAAGTTTTCGCCTATTATCGTGCTTGAAGAAAAGGGCTTGGGTCCAAAAGCGACCTTGCCCGGCTACAAGAGCGTGGCCCGTATAGGAAATGACACTGTGTATCGGAGGACATAGATGGACTACAGAGCGCCAGACGGACGGGACCGCGTAATCCCGCGTTTCCACGTCCAGCCCGTGCGTAATAACTTCCTGTCGGAGAAAGAGGGCCGTGAGGTCTGGAACGACGTGGAGTATGTGGAACTGATCGTGCCGGGCGATAACAAGAATATCGTTGATGTGGCCGTGAAGGACGAACACCGGGAACGGTGGGCGCAGCAATACGCCGCGTTCAAAGCCAACATGGTTGCCCCGGAAAGCGGTACGCCGCTGGACGAATGGGCGGGTGTGGGCCGCAGTCAGGTGATGGAGCTTAACAGCGTCCATATTCGCACTGTTGAAGCGCTTGCGGGCCTGTCTGACAGCCAACTGACGAAGTGTGTCCCGATGGGCGGTCACGCCTTGCGGGCGAAGGCGCAACGCTTCATTGAGCAAACTGAGGCTGAGAAGCCGATGATGGCGATGGAGCAACGCATCCGCGAGCTTGAGGATAAGCTGGCGCTGGCGCTGGAAACCAAACAAGAGAGAGTGGCGGTATGACGAACGGCCTTGAACGCGACGTGATGTATCGCCCCGGCGCTACCTTCTTTAAGGTAAATGACGTTTTGATGTTTCGTTATCAGGCGGATTCGTCGTCGGTTATTGGCCCGCGTGTGGCAACCGCTGCGGACAAGAAAGCGCATGGTTTTGAGTATGAGCGTTACCTAGAGGAAGCGTTCCGCGACGCTCCTCTAGCGGCGTTTGACCACGACGATAACGGGGAGCCGGGAGGGGCTGCCGCACCTATTGAAACCCCTCCGCAGCCTAAAAAGCGCGGGCGTCCCGCGAAAGCTTAATCAATGGCCATGAACCTTCTTCAGATTGTCCAGCGAGCGTGTCGCTTGCTTTCAATCCCGGTTCCTACGGAAGTCGTCGCTTCGACTGACATTCAGGTTCAGCAACTCTATGCGCTGGCCAATGAGGAAGGCGACGAGCTTGCTGGTTCGTATGATTGGCAGATCATGCGTCGTCAGCATTTGTTCGGCACGGTAGCGAGTGCGGTTCAGGCTAGCGCAATCCCGTCTGACTTTGACCACTTCATTGCCAACTCGTTCTTCAACCGTACGACCATGCGGAATATCTACGGCCCGATCACGCCGCAAGAGTGGCAGGCTATCCAAGCGCAACCGCAGCTTAACCGGGTGTTTCTGGCATTTGTTGAGCGTGACGGGGAGTTTCTGGTTACGCCTGTCCCGGCTGCGGGTGAGGAAATTGCATACGAGTATATCACGACCGATTGGGCCAAATCGGCGGCTGGGTCGGCGCAGTCGTCATTCCTCGCTGATACGGACCTGACGTATCTGGATGATAAGCTGTTCCCGCTTGGCCTTCGCTGGCGCTTCCTGAAGTCCAAGGGCCTCGATTACGCGGAAGATTTTCGGACTTACCAAAGCGAGCGTAGCCAACGCATGGCGCGTGATGGCGGGAACGGTGTGATTGATAGCGCGGGCGGGACTTACTACGGCTGGGCGACTAACATTCAAGAAGGCAACTTCCCCTGATGGCTTTGTTTCTGACCATCGCTGACACAAAGAACCAAGAGACGCAGCGCAAGCGTATCAATGCGCTGCTGGCCTTGTACGGCCCTAGCTATGGGTCAACCCTTCCTGACGCTGCGGATAGCCCCGATGGGCGTTTGTTCTATATCGGCGCGCAAGGCTATCAGAACCGTTCCGGGGCATGGGTGGCGCTATGAGACAATCAGCACAACGCTACGGACGCCAGCCGCTACGGTCTGTCTCTCAACAGCGAGTTTCTATCGGTCGCGCTATTCCGGCCCCGGTTGGCGGTTGGGATGCACAGTCTCCGTTGGCTGATATGCCGCCTGAAAACGCGGTCATTCTGGACAACTTTATCCCTCGCGCTGGCTATGTGGAACTGCGTAAGGGTTATGTGCCGTGGCAATCTGGCCTGCCGCTCCCGACCGAAACGCTAATGGTTTGGCGCGGTCATGTGTCATCGACTGCGGATGATATTTTTGCGGCTTGTGGCGGGTCTATCTTTGACGTGTCCAATCTCGGTGAAGCGCCTGTTGAGGTTTATACCGGCGCTGGCAATGCGCGCTGGCAATGGATTAACTTCGCCAACGATGCGGGAACATTCCTGATTGCCGCCAATGGGTCTGTTGCGCCGGTTTACTACAACGGCACAGCGTTTGCGGACACGGCAATTACTGGAACGTCAGGAAGCATTACGCTAGACCCGACTACGCTGGTCGATGTGATGGATCACAAAGGCCGCTTGTTCTTTGTGCAGGAAAACAGCCTGCGAACGTGGTTTTTGGACCCGTTTGCGATCCAAGGAACGGCGCGGCTTCTCGACCTTGGCCCTATCTTTGACAAGGGCGGCGCTATTCTGTGTCAGGCAACTTGGACGCTGGACGGTGGCTCGGGCGCTGACGATTTGGCAGTTTGGGTCACAACACAGGGCCAAGTGGCGGTCTATCAGGGCCTTGATCCTTCGGATGCAAACAATTGGGCATTGGTCGGGGTGTATGACCTTGGCCTGCCCCTCTCGCGTCGGTCGCTTATCAAGTACGGTTCTGACCTTATTTTGCTGACGACGGACGGCGTTGTCCCGCTTTCGCAAGCCTTGAAGCTGGACCGCGCGCAGGAAAACCTTGTCGCTCTGACTCAGCGCATCCAAAACGCCTTTCAGCAGGCGACCACGCGCTACCGCAACAACTTTGGCTGGGAGGGAACGCTTTACCCGAAAGGGACGCTGGCGGTCTTTAATGTGCCTGTTGCCAGCCTGTCTCGGTCGGCGCAATACGTTCAAAACGTCCAGACGGGTGCATGGTGCAAGTTCACCGGCATAAATGCGTTTTGCTGGGCAGTAGCTAATGACCAAATGTACTTTGGTGGGTCCGACGCGGTTTATCAGTGGGACACGGGCTATGCGGACGATGAAACCGGCATCGTTGGCGACATAAAGACGGCATTTAACTATTTCGGTTCTCGCGGGAGCCTGAAAAAGTTTGAAATGCTGCAACCCGTTCTTCGCATTGCTAGTGCGCTTGCCCCGGCTGTCGAGATTGTCACTGACTTCAAAGAACGCATCCCGACGGCTGTTCCGACTACTATTGCGGTGACGGGCGGTCAATGGGACGGTGGGTTGTGGGACGTGGCCATGTGGTCGCCTAGTGCACAAACGCGGGACAGTTGGACTAGCGTTACCGGCATAGGCTATTGCGGAGCGGTGCGGATGCGCGTCGCCCCTGAACCCGAAAACTATGTCGATCTAGCCTATGATGACGATGGCGTGGTGGCGTATGACGCTGACGGCGTTGTGGCCACGCAAGCGGCGCGTAATACGAATGCTCCGTGCGAGATTGTGGCGTTCAACGTGAAGTACCAAAACCAAACGGGCGGGCAACTTTGAGGCTAGTCTCTGGCCCATTCTCGCCGCTAGTCGCTCAATGGGTAGCGGACCAAATTGGGCATGGATTGGATTGGGGGCCGTGCGAGGCTATCGGAGTGGTCGATAAGCACGACAACCTCATTGGCGGTGTGGTTTTTAACCAGTATCAGCCTCAATATCGCAACATTGAGGTTAGCTTTGCCTCTACACGGGCGAACTGGTTGACGCCCAACCTAGTGACGGGCATACTCAGCTACGCATTCGACCAGCTTGGATGCAACCGGATCACCAGCCTGACGCCTAAGAAGCTGCGTAAGGCTCGCCAGTTCCTAATCAAGTTTGGGTTCAAACATGAGGGGACTGTGCGACGTGGATACGGTGATGATGACTGTATCATATCCGGCCTTCTCAAGAGCGAATGGCAAGCCCACCGCTTCAATAAAGGCCGCGTGAATGTCCAAGCCGAAACCTCCCGCAGCACCTGACCCGGTCCAACTTGCCAACGCGCAAGGCGCGGCTAATACCGCGACGGCGCGTGAGCAACAGCGGCTAAACATGGTCGGAACGTCAGGCCCGCAAGGGACGACGCGCTATGTCGCCGACCCCACACAGCCCGGTGGCTATCGTCAAGAAACCACGCTGTCGCCCGGCGAACAGCAGAACTATGACCGTTCAACTTCGGTCTATGGTAGCGCGCTGGACACGGCTGGACAGCAGATTGGCCGCGTAAACGACGCGCTTGGAACTGGCCTGAACACGGACGGTCTGCCCGGCCTGCAAGGGTTCAACGCCCCGGACTTCGACCGTCAACGGTTTGAGGATTCGGTTTATGCGAGCCAGACACGTCGCCTTGACCCGCAGTTTGATCGGATGGAACGCTCGCAGGATGCGAGATTGGCCGCTCAGGGCCTTGGGGCAAACAGCGACGCGACGCGCACTCTTCGCCAAGATTTTGCACGAGACCGAAACGACGCTTACGGAGAAGCCTCAAACCGCGCCATTCAAGCCGGTGGCGAGGAGCAATCTCGCGCTATTCAGCAGGCTATTGCCGGTGGGACATTCGGTAATCAGGCGCGGACGCAGGGCCTTCAAGAGCGGGCATACGTCCAGAACCAACCGCTTCAGCAGCTTCAAGCCCTGCTAGGCACGGGAACGGTTGGCATGCCGCAGGGCATCCAGTACAGCCCGACCGGCGTAGGCCAGACGGACGTGCTTGGGGCCAACCAAATGAGCCTCAATCAGCAGAACTCCAACTATCAATCTCGCGTGGGGCAACAGCAAGCCCTCATGAGCGGATTGTTCTCGCTTGGCGGGGCGGCGATTGGTGCCTCTGACCGCAGGCTTAAGCGCGACATTAAGCGCGTTGGCACGATGGCAAATGGCCTGCCGGTCTATGAATATCGGTATGTTTGGGGCCGCAAACGCCACGTTGGCGTGATGGCGCAAGACGTTCTGAAGGCAGGGATTGACGCGGTTGTCCGTCATTGGACGGGCTTCCTCATGGTCGATTACGGGAAACTCTGATGCCAGCCGCCCGCGCTCCCATGCCTGCCCCGCAGATGATTGAAACCCCGGCGATGCGCCGTAGCGCCATGCTGGCTCAAATGCTTGAGCAACAGCGCCAGCCCCAGCAAATCACGGGTGGTTACGGCGAGCTTGCGGCGCGTCTTCTCGGTCAAGGCATCACGCAGTTCAGTGCCAACCGTGCTGATAGGCGAGTGCGGGACGAACGGACAGCGCGGACGACTGGCGAGGCGGACGGGCTGGGGATGATTTTGGCTAATGTATTGCGGGATTCTGGTGGTTCGCCGCCCGCTTCCGCTATGCCCGCTGCTGCGCCTCCCCCAATGGTTCCGCCAGTTCCAAACACGCAACAGCCTGTTGAGGCCATGACGGCCCCGCCTCCTATGGTTGCGGGTTCTGCAATGCCCCCTGCCGCCCCGGCTGGAATGCCTGCACCGATGCCTCCGATGGCTGACGTTCCGCCCATGCCGCAACCCGCTGCGCCTGTTAGCCCGGCACCGCAAATGGTACCCTCAACCGCCCCGCAGGCAGCACCACAAATCGCCCCGCAATCAGCGGCTAACCCGCTTGGTATTACGCCCGGCGAAGCGGCGCGGATTCAAGAAGGTTTGGACGCATTCAGGCGGACGGGTGATCCGGCCATTGGTGCTTGGGTCCGTGGTGAGATTGACGCGGTGCGTCAGCGTATGTCCGCTCCCGCTGCGGAGCGACGTGAAGTCACAGACCAAAACGGCGTGAAGTATTTGGTGGACCCGACTGGCGCAACGCCGCCTGTTCCGCTGTTTGGGGAGCAAGGCGTTCCTGAGGATGCGCGGTCGCGGACGGTTGTTGCCGGTCCTGACGATGAGTACGGAATGCGTGAAGGCACGACGTACCAGATTTCGCCTAATGGCGTGGCGTCTGTCGTGCAGGCTCCGCGTGAAGGATATGTGCGTGGCCCTAACGGACTTCGCCCGGAAGTTGGCGGGTCCGAAGACTTGCCAAACAATCCACGCGCTCGGTTTGAAGCTATCACCGCAGAGCAAGGACGCCTTAAAGCCGTTCTCGATCAAGCAACCAGCCTCAACCGCAACATTCAAGCATTGCGGGCTGGCCTTCGGGCGCAAAACGGCTCTGGCGACAATGCCATGATTAACGGCCTTCAACGGCTCACTGACGACGGTGTAGTGCGTGAGGGGGACGTAGCGTTGCAACTTCGGATGCAGGGCCTTCAAGGAGGTATTGCGGGGCTTATCGGCTACTTGCGGTCGGATGGCACGTTCAGCCCGGAAATCCGGCAGCAATTGGCTGCGTTGGGTGAGGACATTTACGCCCGTCAAAGCCCGCTGTTCCGTGAGCAAATCATGGGCCGTCGCGACTTTATCGAGCGTAGCCTTGGCGCTGGTGCTTTTGATGACGTTGTTCCGCCTTCGGTGCGTCAAGCTTACGGGTGGGAGCCTGCCCCCGCGCCGCGTCCGCAAGCCCGTGCGCCACGACCGGCTGCGCCTAACCGTCCGCGTCAAGCCCGCCCAAATGTCCCGCCCCCTCCTCCCGGCTTTGAGGTCGATTAATGCCGCAAGAGGTCACAGCAACGAACCCGGCAACCGGCGAGACGCTTGTTCTCCGCAACGGCGCTTGGGTTCCAATGGACGCCGCGCCAGAGCCTGCGCCGACCGCTACTAATGCAGCGGGTGAAACTGTTGTGTTTGAAGGCGGCGAGTGGATTCCGCTGGAAAACGCTGGCGATAACGGCATCTATCCGCAAATGTTGCCCGGTTTGTCGGAAAGCAATCCGATTGACCTTGCTACGGCTGACCGTGCGACCCAAGCGGGCATGAAAAAGGGAATGTGGGTTAGGCATCCTGACGGAAGGGTTTACGCCCTTCCTGAAGACCCTCGCGAAGGAGAGTTCCGTTTAGGAGACGTTCCGGGGGCCGCAGGAACTTACGTCCGCCCCTTCTCTGTCGCTGAAGACATTGCCAAGTCTATCCCGACCGGCATTGTCGAAGGCGCAACGGGCATTGCGGGGATGCAAGGGACGCTTGGCCAACTGATCGGTGGTCAGCCGGGCCAATACATTCCGGGGTTTGGCTTCGTTGGCCCGTCTGGCGAGCAATTGAACGACGAGCTGCGTCGTAGCCTTGGCCGTGACTATTACCAGCCTCAAAGCGTGGCGGGTGAGTATGCGCGCACGGCTGGCGAGTTTCTTCCAAGTTTGATTGCGCCGGGTGGCGCTGGAGCCAAGGTTGCTTCATGGCTTGTGCCTGCTGCTGCGTCGGAAACGTCTGGCCAGCTTGCCCGTGCGTTGAGCGGCGGGCAGCGTGACACCACGGCAGAGGGTTTGGCGCGGTTTGGTGGCGGTCTGCTAGGTGGCCTTGGTGTTGGTGGTGCAAGTGCGGTGCGAGGCGGTGCGGATATTTCGCTCCGCAACGCAGCACAAGGCGTAACCCCGCAGATTCTGCAACGGGCGGCTGAGATTCGACGTAACGCGCAGGTTATGGGCATCGACCTGACCAACGCGGAAGCTATTCAACAAGCGTCAAATGGCGGGACCGGCCTTAGCCGATTGCAGCGCGTGGTCGAGGGCCAAACGTCGCGCATGGCCCCAATGTTTGCCAATCGCCCCAATCAAGTGCAAGGCGCTATTGAGGCGCGACTGAACCAAATTGCGCCGCAAACAAGCGGTCCACAGGTCGCAGGGCAAGCGCAAGAGGCCGCAACGGGCGTTCTCGACATTATGCGCCGCCGCATTAACGAAAGCGCGCAACCGCTATACGATCAACTGCCCGGCCAAACCCTTGACCCGGCTGACCTCGCAGCGTTGCAAGCAAACCCGTCTTACTCGCTCGCGTCTGAGCAATTGATGGGCAACCCGGAATTGGCGGCGCTAGTGACGGGCGGCGCTGACGATCTTTCGACGGTCAATCGCGTAATTCAGCAACTCGACACAATGGGCGAAAACGCACGGCCTAGTGTGATGAATCCTATGGGCAACAACACGCTTGCGGCGCAGCGAGAACAAGCCGCTCGGCTTGCGCGCCAACTTGCGGGCGACGCATCACCGGAATTTTCTGCCGCACGGCAGACGGTGGCAACCGGACGAGAAGCGTTCATTGAGCCACTGAGGCGTGGCCCGATTGGCGCTATTGCCGGTCAATCCGATGTTACGCCAAATCTCGCGGGACAAACTGACGCGCTATTCCCCGCCATGCCATTTGAGGGCCAAGCGGCTGAAACCGCCCGCGCGCTTCAATTGATGGGCGAAGTTGACCCGACTGTGGCAGGGCCGCTTGTCCGTCAGCATCTGGCTCGGCAGTCGATGGAAGCGCAACAGCAACTTGCCACAGGTGATAACCAGTTTGGCGGGGCCAACTTTGCAGCCCGTGCCTTTGGCAATCCTGAACAGCGCCGTACCGTCATGGGCGCGATTGACGCCGCTGCGCCTCCCGTTGACCCTAACATGGCATTCCCGCCACTTAGCCCTAACGCATCACAAGCAATGCCGTCTGACCCGATGGCCCGGCTTGTCGAAGTGCTGCAAGCGACCGGCCAACGTCAGCGCGCCGGGTCTGAAACAGCGTTTAACGCGGAAGCAATTGACGCCCTTCGCGCTGGAAACATGGCGTCTGGCGCGGTCAAATCCGTGTCTAACCCGCTGGGCGTTCCCGGTCGGATTGGCCAAGGCATTGATGATTTCTTCGCTCGCCGCAGCGCCGAAACGTTGGCGGACTTGCTCATGGGCAGTTCGGAAGACTTCAGCAACAGGCTTACCCGCGCTATCAATCGACCCCGTGGGGCTAACCGCGTTCGTGCGGGCGTGGCCTTGTCGGCGGGACAGGAGGACTAGATGAGCCGCAACGGCGCAGGAAGCTACACGCCTCCCTCAAACACATGGAACCCGGCAACGCCCGACACGGCTATTCTGTCGGACGACTGGAACGACACGCTAGATGATCTGGCAACCGCCCTGACGCAATCGCTTGCGTCCGATGGCCAAACTACGGCGTCAGCGGTCATCCCGTTTGCTCAAGGCGTTTTGGTTTCAGCGGGCGCTCTAGGTACGCCGTCCATTGCTGTGATTGGCGACACTGACACGGGCTGGTATTTTCCGGCTGCTAATCAGTCGGCGCTTGTCTGCGGCGGTATTGCTGTTCTGACAGCTACGTCCAGCGGCGTGACGTTCCCGCTTGGGGTGACGTTTGCGGGCAACCAGACGGTTACGGGAAACCTGACCGTCAACGGTAACACGACCATTGGAAACGCCTCGGGTGACACCCTGACGGTTGCGGCAACGGGTACGTTTACAGGCGACCAGACTTTTAGCGGCGCGGTGACGGTCCCGGATGCATCGTTTACGAATGCCAAATTGGCTACTGTTGCTACGGCGACGATTAAAGGCCGGGTAACTGCGGCGACGGGCGTGGTTGAGGACTTGACCGGCGCCCAAGCAACTACGCTTTTGAGCGCGGTTGTGGGTGATAGCGGATCGGGCGGAACTAAGGGCCTTGTTCCCGCTCCTGCTGCTGGCGATACGGCTGCGGCACGGTTCCTTAGCGCGGCGGGAACTTGGGCCGCTGCGGTTCCTGTCGGCTCCATTACGATGTACGGGGCCAACTCGCCTCCAACAGGGTGGTTGGAGTGTAACGCGGCAGCGGTTTCGCGCACGACTTACGCGGCATTGTTTGCGGTTATCGGTACTACGTTTGGCTCTGGCGATGGTTCTACGACCTTCAACCTGCCGGAATCGCGCGGCGAGTTTATGCGTGGCTGGGACAACTCACGGGGCGTTGACCCGTCGCGCGTGTTCGGCACCGCGCAGTCTGATGAGTTTGAGGCACACGTTCACTCGGTCACGCCTCCTGCCGCTGCGGATGATACGGCGTCGGGATTGACCACGACCGGAACGGGCGGCGCAGAAACCATTACTCCATACAATACGGCATCGACGGGCGGGACCGAAACGCGGCCCCGCAACATCGCTGTGCTGTTTATTATTAAGTACTAAGGGACAATCATGGCCATTCCGCCCCGGAAGACATATCCCGAACTAACCGCTCTATCCGCTCCAATGGTCGGAACGGACGTGATTGCCGCTTATCGTTCGCCCGGTCCTTTGAACCGCACCACCGCGTCGGTTTTGGCCACATATGTTACCAGCACTCTAGGGCCTCTGGCCACGCTTGTTCCGGGAACGGGCGTTGCTACGGCTTTAGCGGTCAATGTGGGTTCTGCCGGAGCCTTCACCACGTTTAACGGTGCGGGCGGAACGCCGTCCTCTTTGACGCTGACGAACGCCACAGGCCTTCCGGTCGGTTCGGGAATCTCTGGGCTGGGAACGGGAGTGGCAACGGCTCTAGCTGTCAACGTGGGTTCGGCGGGCGCTCCTGTGCTGTTCGACGGCGCGGGCGGTACCCCGGCATCCATGACGCTGACCAATGCGACAGGCCTCCCGATTGCGGGGCTTGTCGCCTCTACCTCAACCGCTATCGGTGTCGGCTCGATTGAGCTTGGCAACGCCTCCGACACGACCCTCACTCGGTCCAGTGCGGGCAATGTGGCGATTGAGGGAAACCTGATTTACCGCGCGGGCGGGACTGACGTTCCAGTCGCGGACGGGGGCACAGGAGCCTCAACGGCAGCAGACGCGCGGACGAATCTCGCGGTTGTCGGCACGGTTGAACTGGCGTCTTCGACAGGCGGCGCGCTGGTAGGTAATCAGCTTACCGCAGGTTCAAACCTCCAAACCCAAACCTTGACGCAATACATTGGCGGCGGGCCGCTCATGCCCACGATGTTTGCGGGGACCGATCAGCAGCAGATCACCCGTGCCATTACGGAAGCGGGCCAAACGCGAGACGGCGGCGCGGGCCAGACGGTCCAGATCGCCCGCAAAGAATACGACATGACGGCATCGATTAATGCCGCCGACCGCGTGACCATCGCCGGGTTCAATAAGCGAGGGAGCGTCCTAAAGGCCAACGCCGCCCACACCGGGCCCTACATGGTTACGGCGGTCAACGGCACGTCCTCCATGTTTGACAACTGCCTCCGCGACCTGACGCTGAACTGTAACGACGTGGCGAGCCTTGGCGGTGTTCTGTCGGATGCGTGGCAGGAAGGCGGCGGGATGGACAATGTCCTTCTGCAAAAGTTCCGCACTTACGGCGTCTATTTCCAGAACGGCTACGGTGGCGCGGCTGTTTGCTCGATTTCTAACTGCGAGTTGTTCGGATCAAGCGCCGGAGCGTCTCCGACTGCGGGCATTTATGTTGCTCAGATCAAGGTGGCTGGTGCGTTCGTTCTTAGCGTGACCAACACCACGATTGCGGGTGATGCAGCGGTGCCGATCACGCGCGGTATCCACATGGTCAACGACAGCCTGAATGCCCGCTCGGTTCACTTTGAGAACTGCACGACCGGGATTTATCTGGACGGCGGCGGAAGCCACGTCCTCGAAAACATCACGGGCTTGAGCAACGTGACGAACGTGGTTGAGCTTGCATCGACGTTCACTGGCAACCTGACCATGATCGGCTGCAAGCGCGATGGTGCGACCAATCTTCTGAAAGACAACCGGACGGGAGCCACGAAGATCGGCAACGGTACGCCGGGCGTTATCACCACTGATCGCGACATTACAATCACCGCTAGCATCCCTGCTGCGATTCATACGATTGTCGCGTCGGGCGTCTTTAACGGGACTGGCACTCCCGCGATGACGAAGGGCGGCAACGGAGTAACGTCTATCACTGATAACGGAACGGGCGACTATACGCTGAATCTGTCAAACACATTTGGCAACGCGAACGACATTCTGTTGTTTGCCTCCCATAACGGGGTCGGCGGTCATGTCCGATGCGACGCGGTAGGAACGTCATCCTGTCGGATTTACACTTATGACAACGGCACCCCTCCGGTTGCGGCGGATCAAAACCAAATCAAATTTATGGTAGTGCAGACGCAATTCACCTAATCAGAATCGGCAGGACAAACCATGACCGCTCAAGACCATATCGACGCCATAGGCGCAGCAATCACGGAGCTAGAGGGCGCTGCGAAAGAGGCCAAGCAAGCCTCCCGTAAGGTGGTTCAAACCACCCGCGCGCTGCATGACGCGCTAGGCGCTGCGGAGGCCGCTTACATCGCCAGTACGGAAAATGACGGTGGCAACGTGGTTGCGTTCTCTGGTGGAAATGACAAGCCGCCCGTCGATGATCCTAATGGGCCGATCAAGCCGTGAGCCTGATGCTGATCTATATGACGGCTACGGTCGCGGTCTTTGTTGCCTGCTTTTTAGCCTACAGGTCTAGGCCGGAGAAGTACGCAGACCTAATGGGCGTCAGCGCGCTGCTATCGGTGGTCTTCGTCATCAATAATCTGCTGGTGACGTTGTATGGCTTTCCAGAGGTCATTCTGGCAGCCCCGGTGCTGGATGCGTTTCTAGCGGTCATGATCTACCGAGCGTGGGTGGCAAACCGCGAGCCGTGGAAGGTCGTGATGGTGGGTGCGCTAGTGGCACAACTCATGCTACACGTCGTCGCAATTTCCATGTGGAAGTTGAGCGCCCTGACGCAACACGGGCTGTATTTGTACGTTGTTGCGGTCAATGCGTTTTTCATTGTTCAGCTTCTGGCCCTTGGGTGTGTCGGGGTAGGTCATGGTCTGGATCGGCTTCGCACTTATCTGTCTAGTCGCCGGGGTCTGCCTTTTGCTGCGGATGCTCACCAATGAGCGACCCGACGCTAGCCGTGGTAGCCGACCGAGTGGCGAGGCTGACGGTCAGGGTTGAAGACCTTGAACGGAAGATGGATGCGGTGATGTCCCTGCAACGCTGGCAGATGGGGGCGGCTGTCGGGTTCGGTGTCGTCCTGACCTTGCTGCTCCCGAAAATCTCGAACGTTCTCGGGCTAACATGACGGATACGCCCGTCATCCCGCGCGAGGTTCCGCGCATTCCCAAATCGGAAATGGTCAAGAGCTTCATTGGCGACCTCGCTAGGCCCTTTGCTATCATTGTGACTTCCTATGCTGCGATGCGGGCGACGATCATCATTGCGGAGAAGGTCGAGAACGGGAACGACGGGGCCATTTTTGCTGGGGCCTACTTCCTCGGTGCGGCTACCCTCTTTGGAGCCAAGGCAATCGAGGCCATAAACACAACTCGCGCTCGCCGTGACGTGGACGTGGCGCAGGTCAACGCAGGAAACCCAACGCCATGAGCAAGGCTCTATTTGACGCTGTAAGGGCCATCAAGGGCTCTCCGCTGACACAGGCGGACGTGGACGCCATAAACGCGGCGCTGGCCCCCCCGCTGGTCGGTTCGGGATCGGCGTTCACGTCAACAGCCAAGCGCGTTAGTCCCGAAGGCATTGCGCTCATTCACTCCTTTGAATCGTGCAAGCTGACCGCCTATCCGGACCCCGGCTCAGTGGACGGCAAGCCGTGGACGATTGGTTGGGGATCGACTGGCCCCGGTATCGCCAAGGGTGTCGTCTGGACGCAAGCGCAAGCGGATGAGCGGTTCGCGGCTGATCTGGCGCGGTTTGAGAAGGCCGTAGCCCTGATGGCTACCGTGACCACTCAAAGCCAATTCGATGCGCTTGTGTCGTTTGCCTACAATGTCGGTCTGTCCGCGCTGAATGACAGCACCCTTCTCCGTCTGCACAAGGCAGGAAACTATGTTGGCGCTAAGGACCAATTTATCCGCTGGAACAAAAACGACGGAAAGGTGATGAACGGCCTTATCCGCCGTCGTGCTGCGGAAGCGGCTTTGTACGGCTCTTAATGTGGCTCCACGTTTCCCGCTTACGGACCCGGCAAGCAGTAGAGACAGAAACGCCGCAAATCGCAGCCGCCTCGGTCGCTGTACCGCAGAACGTAAGGATAAAAGCCGCTTGATCCTCGGTTAGACGAGAGTTCCCGTTAGCCGCTCCTCTCGCTATAACGCCGTGCCTAATGGCGTCTTCGGAGTTCTGTTTAGGCGTTCCATAATACAGGTTTTCGGGCGTGTTTTCTCGGGCCTTCCCGTTCTTGTGGCAGACAAACAAGCCTTGTGGTCGCGGCCCTATAAATGTCTCGGCTACAAGGTGCGAGACCTCACGGGACAGAACGCGCTTGTCCACGCAAAGCGAAACCTGCAACCGTCCGTTCGACTTCACCACTAACTTTAGCTGGCGAGGCCTCCTGCCGCACGAATCAGGGTTTGCGCGCCTGACATTACCCACGGACGAACACTCGTAGTCCGTCGCGGATGGAATAGTTTTCCAAATCTCTTTCATGCTCTGTTTGTAGCTAGATATTGCATCTAGCGCAACATGAAACGAGAAGGCCCTCCAACCGAAGCTGAAGGGCCTGTCCGGCTTGTAGGCGTTTCCCGCAGTCGCGGTGGCGCTTAGTGCGAGGCCGGTCGCTACTCCGACTGTCTCAGCGCCCGAAGGCGAAGCTTCGTAGGCTTCTGCGTGTCTGCTTTCCACGCCGCTCGCACTACCCTTCTAGCCTATATGTGCTAGTCTCTCAACCATGAACATTCCGGCTGAAATCCGTCGTTTGGTCGCTCTAAGCGTCCTGATCGTCGTCCTGCTGTTCGCTGGCGCGATCCTGACCATGTGCCAAAGCCGCAGGGAAGCCGCTACAGCCCATGCGAAGGCTCGGCAGGCTGCGGCACAAGCAAACGCCGGTTCTGCCGCTGTACGGGCCACTGAGGGTCGTTACGAGCGGGACGCGGCTACGGATGCACAAACCAAGTCCAACGCGGACTTTATCGACGGAGCGGACAATGCAGAGCAAGATGCTGGCGAGGCTGGCCGTAGGGGCTGGATTGCTTACTGCCGCCGGGTGCGGGACAACCATCCAAAGTGCGCTGGATTGCTCTAAGCTGATCGGCCCGTCCCTTCGCGCTGACGTTGCGGTAACGCCCCCTCCCGAAGAGAACGCTATCGGTCCGTGGGTCGTGGTTGCAGACGCTCGCCACGGCGATACGGACAAGGCGAACAACCGGGCTAACACCGTGATTGAGATTTGCGACGCGGTAGGGGTTGAGAATGCGAGGCTTACTCGTCGTCCGTGGTGGCGCTTCTAGGGTTCAGCCACAACCACACCTGACACGCAGCAGCCACAGCAAAGAAGAACGCCATTAGCTCTATGGCTTCACGATCTGTCATTGGTCTGGCTCCTTCTCAGCTACAACAGCCGTATCTGAAAGCTCGGTAGGTATCGGCGTAGCCGATGAACCCAAACCATGTGTGGGGATGACTGCGAGGGCTTGGAGGATGGCGTCGGCCAGTTCTTCGGCGTCTAGGCGGTTCCAGTCGATGAGATAGAAAGCTTGAATGGCTTCAACGACCGCCAACTTCTCCCGCCAAGCCACAGCCTCCATAGGCCGAGAGAGGGCTTCGATGGTGTCGAGCGCGGATTGCACGTCGGCGATTTCGACGCACACCAATCGGCTAGGGGCGATGTCGGACAAGTTCTCCCGCAGCCTTTCGATCAGCGCAGCCACGGCTTCCCGGTCTATGTAGTGAGGTTGGGTCATGACTCGTGATGCTTTCCGATGAGGGCGGCGAGCGCGATCAGAGGCCAGAAAATGACGGTCGAGGCGCTGACCTCAAGCCACCACATCCCAAACCAGATGCGGGCGGTTTCGACCACGACGGCCCCGACGATGGCGTAGGCGATGCAGCACATAATGATCTCGAACGCGCTCACGTCCCGCCCTCCCCGGTCTTCACGGGAGGGGTGTTTTGTGCACTACGGCCTTCGGCCTTCGTACCTACCGGGTTTGCAGTTGTAGCTTCCGTATAGGCCCGCATCATCGCGACGAACCGGAGAGCGTCGAAACCGGGCCAGCACTTGACGGCCTCGGAACGGGTGTAAGCGAGAGCGGTGTGCTGAATAGCATCGTCATAGATAGCCTCGGCCACAGCGCAGACGACCGGGTCAGACCAGTGAGGCATTGAGAAACTGGTCATGCTGGCCACCACGCGACAGGATAGAAGCACTTGCTCCGTTCCCAGTTTCCGCCGCCCTCCATGACGGTCTCGCCTTCGCCCCAGTGCCGGACGCTCGGCACCTTTGGATGAACCGCGCGGGACTGTATGCGAGCAACGCGCCCGGTCTTGTCCACGCCCATGATCCACGTCCCGTCGAGCGGAGCGGTGTCCATTTCAAAGTAGGGATCAGTCATCGCGCACCCATGTCGCTGTCGTGAAACCAGTCTTCGTCTCGGAGAGTATCTTCCGTGGCGTCCACAATGCCAAAAGGGGCGCACGACCCGTCCTCGGAGGGCGGACTTCCAAGCGCGTACACATCAACGACGATGAAGGGGTCGGTTCCTTGATCTGGCGCGTGATCGGGGTTGCCGACGACAAGGAAGCCTTCATCGTTGAACTCGTAGGGCGCTCCCTCTGCCATCGCGACAAGCGCCGCCCGGACAGTGGTGATGTGAGTTGCTTTCTCCGGTCCCTCGGTGGGTATGACGGCCTCTTGGCCGGAATGAACCATACTCATGACCCCTTCTCCGTCTGAGGGAGGATGGTTTGGTAATTGATTGGCTTCCACGCGACCGGGTAGAAGCATTTGCTGACCTCCCAGTTTCCGCCGCCCTGCATCTCGG